>Ga0155353_131_pt4 | contig 47591 bp, 47 predicted proteins | sample RifCSPhighO2_02_FD_106321 | JGI IMG/M metagenome (GOLD analysis project Ga0155353, IMG submission 106321) | Candidatus Blackburnbacteria bacterium RIFCSPHIGHO2_02_FULL_39_13
GTCATAATTACAAACGTCCACTTGCTAACTCTTGAGGCTGCAAATGCATTTCTAAAAACCCTTGAAGAGCCACCCTCAAATACTATTATTATCATGACGGCACCAAATCCGGACATTGTTTTGGAAACAATTGTGTCTCGTGCACAAATTACAGACTTGGGAAATTCCACCCCACTGCAAGACGAAGTTAAGGCCACATCCTTGTTTGACACACTATCGATGTCAACAGGGCAAAGATTATGTCTCCTTGAAGAAATAGGTGAGAGGGAAAAAGCAATAGAATTTTGCACTCAACAAATTATGGCAGCAAGACAATATACAATAGTAGACATGCAACAAAGGGATAAAGGGACAAGGGGACAAAGTGTGAAAGGTAATTTGACAATCAGCCAGTTGCTCAGCTTGATAGAAAAAATTGAGCAAACAAGAAAAGATTTAGAATCAAACGTAAATGTCAAAATGGCTCTGGGAGACTTGCTTCTAAACTACCCACATTATTAAAAGAAAGAAAAAGACTCGTGAATCGGATGCCCCGTTGGGAACAATAACCTTACCATCTTTTTCGTAGTACTCTTAAACAGTACGACACTAAGCCCTACAAACGCTAAAATTACAAATGTTGTTGCCAGAAGTGAAAACATCGAAATGGCGATCGGGTAAAGAAACAAGCTGTCTTGCATTTGAGGTAAAAAAGAACTCAAGATAGCAACACAAATGAAAGACACTCCGAGGTTTAAACCAATGTGAGTACTCCAGATAATTGAAATTGCCTGAGCCAAACCAATCAATATTCCTAAAAAAATAAATATTGTTAAGCTTTGTGAGTACGACGCCGGTCTTGTTATCTCAAGAAGGGATAAGAAAAAAGCGGTTAAAAGGCTTCCAGCAAAAGTCATATCGTGGCTTAAAGGGCCGTGAAACGCCTCATTGGTCAAAAAAGCTTTAAGTTGGGAACGCTTTTGAAATGCTTGAAAAACGCTTGTTGATGTTGAATGAATTCCATTTCCCGCTACTCCAATGGCTAAAGAAAGTGCAAAAAGAGAAAACAAGAGGCTGCCGTCAATTGCCTCAGGAGTAGGCACACGCAGGTAAATATTGAGCGCAATATTTAAAAGCGATATAAAAACTGCAGGGGAAAGAACAAATAAATAGAAAAATTGGATAAAATAAAGACTGCCAATCCTACGACTTGAAGAATATCTTTTAGTATATACAAATGCTGCTGAAACTACCGCAAAAGTTAGAATAATAAGCCAGATTGTCATTAGCGAAAGTATACACATTTTCACCTTGCAAAGGTAGTTTAAAAAAGGTATACTATTCGTAGTGGGTGGAAGCAAATTGAAGCTAAATCACCCATGTTTTGGGTTTAAAGGAGCGGATTAAGTAATGCCTCAAAAATCTACATATACAGCAAAAGACATTCAAGTTCTTGAAGGCTTGGAGCCTGTGCGGCGCCGTCCTGGAATGTTTATTGGCTCAACTGACGCAAGAGGATTTCACCACCTCTTAACTGAAATTGTTGACAACTCAGTTGATGAAGCCTTGGCTGGCCAAGCCACAGAAATTTGGGTGGCAATCCACAAAGACGGGTCTGTTACAGTTGAAGATAACGGGCGAGGAATCCCTGTTGAAAAGCACAAGTCCGGTGTTTCTGCACTTGAACTCATCATGACCAAGCTCCATGCCGGAGGAAAGTTTGACGAAGGTGCTTACAAAGTTTCAGGAGGTTTACACGGTGTAGGTGCTTCAGTTGTTAACGCGCTGTCTGATTGGTTGGAGGTTGAAGTTTTCAGAGACGGAGCTTCGTTTAAACAAACATACAAAGCTGGGGTGCCTCAAGGACCAGTAAAGAAAACTGGGGCTTCAAACAAAACTGGTACCAAAACTACATTTTTTCCTTCAAAAGAAACATTCAGTGAACAAGTTTGGAACCCAAAAACAATTGAGGACTCGATAAGAAATAGAGCATACCTAATTGCAGGACTTACCTTTAACCTGACATACGAAAGTGCAGGAATCACAAAAACTTTTTACTTTGAGGGAGGAATAAAAAGTTTAGTTGCGCATTTAAACAAAGACAAAAAAGCTATTACAGATGTTATTTATTTTTCAAAAGAAAATGGAGATATTGCAGAAGAAGTCGCCCTCCAATACAACGATGGAATCTCAGAAAACGTTGAGTCATTTGTTAACGTTATCAAGACCGTTGACGGAGGAACTCATTTAACAGGATTTAGAATGGGATTGACCCGTTCAATAATAGATTATGCAAGAAAAAGTGGAGTTGCCAAAGAAGTTGTTGATCAATTGTCTGGAGAAGATACTCGAGAAGGTTTAACAGCTGCAATTTTTGTTAAAATCCCCACCAACAAAATTCAATTTGAGTCACAAACAAAAGCAAAACTAAATAATCCAGAAGTGCAAGGCTTTGTAGCCCAAGCAGTAAAAGAACAACTGGACATTTACTTTGAAGAAAACCCAAATGACGCAAGACGGATTATTGAAAAAATTACACTTGCCGCAAAAGCCCGCTTAGCAGCCCGAGCCGCAAAAGATGCAGTCCTGCGAAAAGGAGCACTTGAAGGAAGTTCTTTGCCTGGAAAATTGGCAGACTGCCAAGAAAAAGATGCTCAAAATTCAGAGCTTTTTATTGTTGAGGGAGTTTCAGCAGGTGGATCTGCAAAACAAGGGAGGGATAGAAAGTTTCAAGCAGTTTTACCCTTGGGAGGAAAAATATTAAACACTGAACGAGCACACTTGGACAAAATTGTTAAGTTTGAAGTTCTAAAAGATTTAATCATCGCACTTGGTGCAGGAATAGGGGAAACATTAAACCCGGAAAAACTGAGGTATCACAGGGTTATTATTATGACCGATGCAGATGTAGATGGAGAGCATATCGCAACATTACTGTTAACCTTTTTTTATCGTCACATCCCTCAACTTATAGAAAGAGGGTATTTATACCTTGCAATGCCTCCACTGTATAAAGTTCAAATCGGGAAAGATATTTATTATGCTTACTCCGACAATGAGAAAAATGACATTGTTAAAAAATACGGGAATGGTAAAGTGACAATTCAAAGGTACAAAGGACTTGGAGAAATGAACCCCGAGCAACTTCGCGAAACTACAATGGACCCGGCGCACAGAACCTTGAAGCAAATAAATATTGAAGATGCAGCAGAAGTTGATAGAATATTTAGTATGTTGATGGGAGAAGAAGTCTCTCAAAGAAAGAAATTTATACAATCGCGTGCAAAAATGGCCACGCTCGATATATAATAGGCCAAACGACAAATTTCAAATTAACTGAATATGGATACTATCATTTTAATTTCACTGGCTGCCTCGCTCGTCACATTGTTGTATTGTGCTTTCCTGATTAAGAATATTCTTAGTCTGCCAACGGGAGAAGCAAAAATGCAAGAAATCGCCAAAGCAATTGCTGAGGGAGCAAGTGCATACATGGGGAGGCAATACAAAACTGTTGCCGCCGTTGCCTTGGTGCTTATCGCCATTTTGACTTTGGCCCTAGGCGTTGGGTACGCCCTGGGGTTTGCGCTAGGTGCAACAGCTTCGGCTGTTGCCGGATTTACAGGCATGATGGTAGCAGTCCGCGCAAATGTCAGGACAACACAAGCTGCGAAAAAAGGATTGGCCGAAGCTCTACAAGTTGCGTTCCAGGGTGGCGCAGTAACTGGACTGATGGTTGCGTCCCTTGCCTTATTTTCTCTTAGTATTGTTGTTTTAGTCTCAACTCTTCTCAGCGTCAACCCGACAGGCCCACTCGTCGCTCTTGGATTTGGTGGATCACTAATTTCCGTCTTCGCGCGCCTTGGAGGAGGAATTTATACAAAAGGCGCGGACGTTGGAACAGACATGGTTGGAAAAATAGAAAAGGGAATTCCCGAAGACGATCCGAGAAACCCAGGAGTTATTGCGGATTTGGTCGGAGATAACGTGGGAGACGATGCCGGTATGGCCGCAGATCTTTTCGAAACGTATGTTGTAACGACCGTGTCTGCCATTCTTTTAGGCTCACTACTTTTCCCTGCAAATTCAACAATAATGTTCCCACTTCTAATCGGGGCGATTGCGCTTATTGGGTCAGTTGTCGGAACATTCTTCGTCAAGCTCCCCAAGAGTAATAGAATTATGGCCGCTCTTTACCAGGGTTTGGCCGGCGCTGCAGCATTTGCGGTCGTAGGGCTTGGCGCGGTTATTGCTTACTACCCACCTCGCCTTCCCGGAATAACCTACACCCAACTTTTTACCACCTTTTTGATTGGAATGATTGTAACCGTTGGGATGGTTGTTATAACTGAATACTTTACCGGTAAAAACTCAAAACCCGTTAAGCATGTTTCGGAAGCTTCCCTCTCAGGGCACGGAACAAACATTATTGCAGGACTCGCACTTTCGATGAAATCTACGCTTGCGCCCATATTACTAATTGCTGCTGCTATTTTAGTTTCATACAACATGGCTGGGCTTTATGGAATCGCCATTGCAGCCGTCAGCATGCTTTCCCTAACCGGGATAATCGTTGCAATTGATGCCTTCGGTCCAATTACTGACAACGCTGGGGGTATTGCTGAAATGTCGGGCCAAAAACAAAGCGTTCGCGAGATCACGGACAGCCTAGACGCCGTGGGAAACACAACAAAAGCAGTTACGAAAGCCTACGCTATTGCCTCAGCGGGACTTGCAGCCTTAGTTTTATTCGCGGCATATGTCCAAGAATTGGGTAGAGCTGGCTCCGACGTTACGTTTTCCTTAGCAGATCCACAAGTTTTGGTCGGTCTTCTAATTGGGGCAAGCTTACCATATCTTTTTGCAGGCCTAGCAATTGAGGCCGTGGGAACAGCAGGGACTGCAATAGTTGTCGAAATAAGGCGCCAATTTAAGGAAATTAAAGGTATAATGAAAGGCACCGCCAGGCCAGATTACGCCCGATGCGTCGATATCGTAACTCAAGCGGCTTTGCGTCAAATGGTAGTTCCTGCACTTCTTCCGGTAGTTGTTCCTATCGCTGTAGGATTGCTCCTGGGAAGTCGTGCACTGGGAGGGCTTCTAATTGGAGTAATTGTTACCGGGCTATTTGTTGCAATCTCTATGACAACAGGAGGAGCAGCTTGGGATAATGCTAAAAAATATATTGAGGATGGAAACTTTGGTGGAAAGGGTAGTGTTGCGCATCTTGCAGCAGTGACGGGAGACACAGTTGGAGATCCCTATAAAGACACTGCCGGACCGGCAATTAATCCTATGATTAAGGTCGCCAACGTTGTAGCGCTTCTTTTAGCACCATTCTTGATATAAACCACAATTTTATACATTGAAAATTCATTCCGACCATATCGGAATTCAATGAAAATTGTAAATTGAAAATTAATCTATGAATATTGGTAAAATCAGACAAGTAGAAATAACCGAAGAAGTACAAAAATCGTACTTAAATTACGCAATGTCCGTTATCGTTGCACGCGCTCTTCCTGACGTACGAGACGGGTTGAAACCAGTCCACAGAAGAATTCTTTACGCAATGCACCAAATGGGCTTGTCAGCCGGATCCCACTACACAAAATCAGCGAAAATAGTAGGTGAAACTATGGGAAAATTCCATCCACACGGCGACGGTCCAATTTACGATGCGCTTGTACGTTTGGCCCAAGACTTTTCAATGAGATATCCGTTAGTTGACGGACAAGGAAACTTTGGTTCAGTTGACGGAGACCCCGCTGCCGCGATGCGTTACACTGAAGCCAAACCTGCAAAAATTTCGCAAGAGCTTCTGGGAGATATCGAAAAAGACACAGTTGAATTTATAGAAAACTTCGACGGAACTTTAAACGAACCAATATTTTTGCCAGCAAGCCTTCCGAATTTACTTTTAATGGGATCTGAGGGAATTGCTGTCGGTATGGCAACAAAGATTCCCCCACACAACTTAAGAGAGGTAGTAGACGCAGTAGTAGCCACAATCAAAAAAGGTAAGGTGGTTGAGATAGAGCAAGAATCAGAAGAGTCTAAGTCAAAGTCTAAGAAAGTCGAAGAAAACACTGCAGATTTCGTAATTAAGAAGATTGATCTAGCAGTTTCTGAAGGTAAGCAAAAAGTTATTGATATTGCTCCGCCAGCAACTGATTTTGATTCCGATATTACAGTCGAGGAGCTTCTAAAGTATGTCAAAGGCCCTGATTTCCCGACCGGAGGACTTATTTACGGGGGTAAAAATCTTCCCGAGGTTTATGGCACAGGACGCGGAACTGTAATAGTTCGTGGAGTTGCAAAAATCGAAGAAGGGGAGCGCGGAAAATCAAGAATTGTTATTTCAGAGCTTCCGTATCAAGTCAACAAGTCAATACTCGTTGCAAAAATTGCAGAGCTCGTGAGAGACAAAAAGATTCAAGGCATTTCAGACCTTAGAGATGAATCAGACAGAAGAGGAATGTCTGTAGTTATCGAACTTAAAAAAGATGCAAGGCCAAAAGCAGTTTTAAATAATTTATACAAGCATACGTCACTCCAAACCACATTCCCAGCAAACTTTGTTGCCTTGATAGACGGAACGCCAAAGACTTTAGCCCTAAAACAAATTTTAGTTGAGTACGTTAAGCACAGACAAAGAGTTGTAACACGCAGATCAATTTATGAACTAACAGAAGCCAAAAGAAGAGGTCACATTTTAGAAGGTTTAAAGATTGCGCTAGACAACTTAGATGAAGTTATTAAAACAATCAGACAAAGCAAAAACTCTGACGTTGCAAAAGAAAACTTGATGAGTAAATTCGGCTTAACCGAACTTCAAGCAACCGCAATTTTAGATATGCAACTCCGCCGGCTCTCAGCGCTTGAGCGTGATAAGATCGAAGAAGAGTATAAAAAAATTAAAGAGCAAATTGACTTTTTGACAGATCTTCTAATGCACCCTGAAAAGATTTTAACTATCATCACAAATGAAGTTGGCGCACTTAAAGAAAAGTTTGGGGATGAGCGAAAAACTAAAGTTTATGCTCAACCAGTAGGGGAAATCTCGGAACAAGATTTGATTGCAAAAGAAGAAACGATCATTACTTTAACTAAGACAGGTTATGTAAAGCGTGTTCCAATAAGTACATATAGAGCACAACGTCGCGGCGGAAAGGGAGTCGTCGGGATGACAACTAAAGAAGAGGACGAAATCGCACACATTTTGTCAGCCTCAACTCACGACCAAATTATGTTCTTTACCGACCATGGCTGTGTATTTTCAATCAAAGCCTGGGAAATTGCAGAGACTTCAAGACAATCAAAAGGTCAAGCGATTGTAAACCTTATTAACATTGACCAGGGAGAAACAATTCAAGCAGTTTTGCCCGTTGAATCCCAAGAAGGAGCAAAATATCTAATGATGGCAACTCGAGGGGGAACAGTAAAGAAAACTCCACTGTCTGCTTTTAAAAACATCCGTTCCTCCGGGCTTATTGCGATACGGCTAGAAAAAGGCGACTCGCTAGCCTGGGTAAGACCAACCTCAGGCGAGGACCATGTCTTGATGGCAACGAGAAAAGGCCAGTCCATAAAGTTTAAAGAAACTGATATACGAGGAGTGGGCCGTAATACACAAGGCGTTAGGGGAGTCAGGCTTACCACAGACGACGAGGTGATCTCAATGGAAATTATTCCAAGCAAATCCGCCTCAGTTGAAGACAAAAGGAAAAAAGTATACAGAGACATTTTAGTAGTCACCGAAAACGGGCTAGGGAAAAGAACTCCAGTTTCAAACTTTCCGCTACAAAAAAGAGGAGGGTCGGGGGTCAAAATTGCCCAAATTTCTGACAAAACAGGCAAACTTTCATCGGCATTAATGGTAACTCAAGACATCGACCAAGTTATTATAACAAGCCGCTCCGGACAGGTTATCAAATTACCTTTGAAGAACATCCCCAAACTTGGACGAGCAACCCAAGGCGTTATCTTAATGCGCTTTGGCAAACCGAAAAACGACTCAGTTGCCGCTGTTGCATTGCTTGACAAAGATGTAGCAGAAAACAAAGAGACTTCAGAAGTAGATGAAGCTTAGAACATTTGGATATTTGCGTTTTTCTTGAGTTCTTCAAGCTTTTGTAGTGAAATCTGGGATAACTTTCTTTGTCTCAGTGTGTCTGAAGCTTCTTTACGTTGACCTTCTGGGTCAGTTGCTTGCAACTGTGTTTTATTTTGCTTAACAAAATCGTCTATTTCTTCCTCGGTTACAACCGTTTCACTTGAATAAAGTTTCTCAAAAGCAAGCTGTAACCTTAATTGATCTTCAACCATGCTTCTTGTTTGTCCTTGCTGTGACAAGAGATTGTCGAAAGATTCTTTCCCGCCAAAACGTTTTTCAATATCTGCAACCCTATCCTGAATTTCTTGATTTGCGGGTAGTGCATTTTTTTTCTTAGCCTCGTCGAGGATAACTCTTTCAGTAACCATATTATCTAACTCTTGATTCCTGTAATTTTGATTTAATTTACTTAGAAGTTCAACTGTTGTTATGGGGCGACCATTAACAGTAGCTACAACAAAAATTCCTTTTTTGTAAACTGCTAAAACAACAATTATCCCAATTAACAATCCAATGCCAATTCTTTTGACTGTAAAGGGGTTTGGCGAAGTGCGTACTGATTCTTCTGGACGCTCACCTATTGGAGTCTCAACCAAACTTTTCGTGGTTGTTTTCTTTTTTGTAGCTTTTTTAACAGCAGCCATGTTCTAATGATATACGATCGTGAAATAATAATCAACAGAGGAAAATTGGCTACTCAGTCTTTTTGGTAGTCAAATTGTACGCAAAAGTTCCTTCTTCGTTAACAGTATAAGCTATGGCATCGTTATCCAGCCATTCATTCAAGATGCCGTACGAGATTGAACCATCTGCCTTTCTCTGTGGAACATAAACTCTTTGAATGTTTTTTGTCACTTTTGTGAAGACAAAAACACCTTCATTGTTTGTAATTTTCTTAGGTGCTAGGGACGGAAGGGGTGAGGCTTTATCCTCATCCACTGAACCCTCCCAAGAAATTCCACCTTCCCAAAGCGACCAGGCTATGTGCATACAATCTTGAGACCACACAGGCCCATCTACTTGACTAAAACCTCCGGGAGATGGAGGCGGAACTTCCTCGGGGAAATCACCACACCTTTTAATTGATTCCCTTAGTTTTTCTTTTGCTGTAGACTTGGAATCAATTTTAACATTAGGAGTATTCATTGGTATTTCTTGATTAACCTGTTTTGTACGGAATTCCAAAAAGGCGGCTACAAGTGCAACAAAGACAGCGAAAAATAAAAGGAGAAGAAAATTATTGTTGTTTGATACAACTTTAGGGCTTTCAGTTTTCTTGGATTTTAAAACTTTCTTCTTAGACATTAATTTAATTTACGGTTTTTAAAATCCATTGTCAAATTACTTTCCACCCTTGCCGTGGAATGCGTCATGGACATCTCTTAATTGTCTGTTTGTAACATGGGTATAAATTTGGGTTGTTGAAACATTTTTGTGGCCCAACATTTCCTGGACACTGCGAAGATCGGCCCCAGCCATTAAAAGATCTGTAGCGAACGAATGCCTCATCACATGGGGCGTAACGTCGACCGGAATATTTACTTTCCTTGCATACTTTTTAATCATTCTTTGGACTGACCTAGCCGTTAGGCGTGTTTCCTCGTCAGCCACACCAGGCCCAAATTTCCCTTTATGCCTAATAAACAATGGTAAGTAGTTGTCGCTTCGAGAGTCAAGATACCCTTGAACCCATTCTGCAGCTCGACCAGACAAAAAGACGACTCGGGCCTTTCCGCCTTTACCAATAACTCCAAATTCACGCCTTTCTAAATCTACTTTATCACGATCTAAAGAAACCAATTCTGAAACACGAAGCCCGGTTGAAAATAAAACTTCCAAGATAGCTTTGTCGCGTTTGCCGTTTATGCTTGATAGGGAAGGGGAGTTTAAAAGCCTGTCGACTTGTTCTCCATTCAAAAACTTCAGCGACCGGTCGTCCATCTTTGGAAGCTCAATCTTGTCCGGACTTAATACTTGACGGTCGTTTTTAACAAGCCATCTTAAAAACGAACGAAGCGCAATCGCGTGATAGCCTTGAGTCTTTTTTGAAAGGGGAGAGCCAAATTTATCTTGAAGGCGCGAAAGATGAAGCCTGAATTGCCTAACCGCATCACTGTCTACGTCTGTAAGCTTAAGTTTTGCGTGGTCAAGCATCCAGCTTGTGAACCTACGAAGGTAGTGAGCATAATTTCGAACCGTTAGGGGAGAGACCGAACGTTCAACTTCCAAATACTCCAAAAATTCCTGAACAGTTTTTTCAAGTTCAGATTTTTGTTTTTCAAGAGCAGGTTCCATGCAAAGTCAGTTTAACACTTAAAAAGCGGGGTAGTCAATATTGTGCGACATTGTAATTGTTTTGTATCTGGTGAATTTAAATTTCAATGGATATAATGCCTAACATGGTTGAGCGCGCAACAATGCCAAAAGATGAAAAAATTCTAAAGCTTGGCAAAGAGCTTATCAACCAAGGAAGTTATAACTTAGGGGCCATTGAAGAGTGGAAACACAATTTGTAGAAATGTGACGCAATATATTAGCGTTTTAGACCCCTTTTAAATCCTTTGCCACTATCTAATCGGATTAATAATTAAGTTCCCTTTTTACAAAATATTTTCACAGACATATTATCCTGTAGTAGGGAAGAGAATTTTCGGTTGTTGTTCGGTTTTGAAAAATATGAGGAAACACACTAAACAGGGAGTATTCGACCAATTAAAAACATAAGTGAATGAACAACGAAAACAATGTAGACGTCTAGGGATGCAAAATGAAGGTCTCCTCCGGAACGTTTGTTTGCGTCGCAAAAGTTATATTGTACGACAATGTAAAACTGAGTTCTGTTGCAATTTTTGTACCCGTTTACACCAATAGGCGAAGCATCCTTAACACTCATGTAATTTACGGAGAAATAAATCCTACATAACTTGACCACCACCATCCCTCAAAAGAGAATCGCCCGACGCAAACGCTCAGGACCTTGAAAGTTATCCACAGATTCTTGATCAAACTATATCAATTGAAGCTAAATATCACGATTTTGGAGCGAAGTATCGTGCCGAGTAGAGCACTTTGCTCTCCCGAAACTTTTACGCTCCAAAATTGTTTTTAGCTTCGTTTTTCTTTTCTTACAATTCCTTAGCAGTCTATGTCGCAATTTGCGTGAAAACACTAGATCTAAATGCGTGAAAAAAGTGGTGTTAATTATAGGACACCCCGAATTATAGGTACTCCTCCCCTCCCTTGAGATAACCCATTAAAAATATTTTTAATATATTTAATTAGGGTCTAGACTAGATAAACTGGATGTAAACTAGTTATTAATGCCCATATCTAGCCCTAAAAGTGCTGGATTTCTAATTATTAGGTCTGCCCAATCTAAATCCTCATATTTGTGTTCCCCAAGAGTATATTCAATATTAGGAAAATCTTTTAGTTGGTCTATCGAAACCTGAAGATCTCCTTTTTGTTTTAAGTCAGTCACTTTAACCTTTGCTCCTTGTGAAGCAAAGAACCTGGCAGCCCCTACTCCTCCCTGATTAATACCTAAACCTAAGATTAGGACTTTTTTGTTAATAAAATTCATATATGATCTTCTGCAATTTGCCGTGCCAGTTTATCGATATCTCCTGCGCCTACAAAAAAGATTATGTCATATTTTTGATCTTTTTGTATTAATTCTTCTAACGTCTGTTCATTTTTTTCTAAGTAACTAACATTATTTTTACCCACTGCTTCCACTAACTGTTTGCTATTTACCAAACCTGTGTCTACTTCCCTGCTGGGATAGATATCCAAGATATAGATCTGATCTACTGGTAACTCAGATAAAACTTTAACAAACTCATTAAATAAAACATGTGTTCTGGAAAACATATGCGGCTGAAAGACCATAATGATTTTTTTGTCAGGAAATTTTTCTCTAGCTGCCTCCATTGTTACTTTAATCTCTGTAGGATGATGGGCAAAATCAGAATATACCTTGACTCCACCACTTTCCCCCAAGTATTCAAACCTTCGGCCAATACCTGTAAAATCCATTAGGCTTTTTTTAATGATTTGAGGATCAATTCCTAAAGCTAGACCTACCTGATAAACTGCTGAGGCGTTTAAGATGTTATGCCTTCCGGGGATTTGTAAAGGAAAATCAATCAGCTTACCCTGATACCCGATAGTCTTAGTCTCCCAAGCGTCGCTTGGCGAGACTAAGACGTCGCATATTCCTTTATCTGAAAGATTGGCTATTATTTTATCTTTTGCTTGTCCTAAAAATTTTTTAAAGCTATCTTTAACTGCCGAGAAGTCTTTAAAATACTCAGGATGATCCATTTCAATAGTTGTTACTACGGTAATATCCGGGTGGGTTGCTAAGAAGTTATCATTAAACTCATCTGCTTCTGTTATGAAGATTCCTTTATAAGTTTTGGAGTCTTCGCGTTTCGCACTAATATACTTTGACTTCCCTATTCTGTAATTTGTTCCCCACTTTGGAACAATTGCTCCAAGTTCTACTGTTGGATCTAATCCTGCCTCCTCTAACAAGAGTCCTATCATGGCAGTAGTGGTAGATTTGCCATGGGTTCCACAAACAGCAATAACAAATTTATCTTTTTCTAAAAACTTCCCCATAAATTGTTGCCAGGTCATAACTCGTATACCTCGATTACTAGCTTCTCGCAGCTCTTCGTTGTTAGGATCAAGAGAAAATATTGCTGGAGTAACGGCTAAAATATCGGTAGTATCCCCAGGTGTCCTATCTAGCCCACCTCCCAGGTGGGATAGGGAGTGGCCTGTGAACAATTGGCGTTTGTCAAAAACTTTAGTAAATTCGTTATGAGGAAATTTATCACAACCTGTTACTTTAAATCCTTGAGACTCCGCAATGGCAGCAATAGCAGAGGCTCCACTACCCCCTATCCCCAAAAAGTGTATATGTTTTGCCATTACTTAAGATTTTACCTCAAAAATGGATGATTTGCCTAAACGATAACAACAGCTCTTTTTGTCCATTGTTTTTGAAATTTTTTTAAAGATATTCTGTGATTTGGCCCAAAGTGCCAGGGGTCGTGTAAATAATAGCTTTTCTCGTCTTTACCTTTTAAAACTAATAAAAGTGTTGTCGGTGTTTTGGCATAAGATCTCTTCATGGAGATAATAATGGGTATTTTTTGAGGGTCTAGACTAGATAACTGGAGGAGTTATGATGCCTTGGCAGTTTATGGCTACAATCACAAGAAAGTCAACCACGAAAGGAAAATTAAATAACTTCGCATTTGACTTGCGTCTACACCTTGAATCACTTCTCTATTATCTATTTACTGCTTGCTATTAATTGCTTTTTCTACCCTCCCCAACTTGCAGTTAAGAACATTGTGGCAAACACAACAGCCCCTACAATTAAATATTCTCTAATTGTTTTTTCGAACAATCGTTGTTGCAAATTTGCTTGACCCAAGCCTAAACCCGCATAAAGAACCGTCGTAACTGCCAGCGAGCCAACCACAACCGTAATTGGCCAAAAAGAAAGCATCGCTGCCATTTGCCCAACTAACAGAGACAGCCCGATAGACGTGTATAAAACATTTTTGGACACAGTGTGCTCAAGGTCTATTGACCAAAAACCTTGCAAAAAAAGTGGGGTTGAGGCCAAAACGGCCACCAGGCCATTGACCCAAAAATCAAGCCTTAGGGAAAAAATTGCGTTGAATATAAAGAACGCTACCACAAGTGTAAGCAAAAAACCTACGGCATGGGCTGCTCGCAACAGCTGAATAGTACGCGCCGCGGCAACTGTGTAGATGTTTGATGTAAGAAAAAGTGCATATGCCCCTAAAGTGTAAGCAGTGACGAGTATAAGTCTAAGTCCAAGTCTAAGTGTTGGTGATAATGAAGTAAAAAAACCACTATTTTCCAATCCAAGGTAAAACAGTTGAGTTCCGGCTGCAAAAAAAACAGGTAATACTAAAGTTAAAAGTGTTGCATTCCTGCCCAAGCCTTCTTTTAGTGCGAAAAAAGACACAAGTAAAGAAAATAATATAAATCCGCCAATTGAAGAATATCGATATGAAAAATCCAAAAATTGAATGGCAAAAAAACCAGTGGCCAGAAGTACCGAACCAAGCACAAATTTTTGGCGTTTAGTCATCGAATGATAGTACCACGGGTATCATGGGTATCACGAGCTTGTGGTACTCGTGGTACTCGTGATACTCTTTAAATTAAGTTCGCGTAAACTTTTTGAACGTCGTCCTGCTCGTCTAAAGTTTCAATTAACTTTAAAACCTTTTGTTCTTTTGCTGGATCTTCCAAACTTATTGGGGTCTTGGGACTAAATGTTAACTCAGCAGACTTAACACTCATGCCATTTTGTTCTATTAACTCTTTAATTTTGAAAAGATCAGCAGATTTCGTATAAACTTCAATCCCATCCTCTACTTCTTCAATATCCTCTATTTCCAAATCCATCAACTTAAGCATCGTTTCGTCAGAACTTGCCCCCTTTTCAACAACAATCAATCCTCTATGTTCAAATTGATAAACAACTGACCCTGGAGTACCAATTGATCCCCCATTTTTATCAAAAATATTTTTTATTTCTTGTGTGGTTCTATTTCTTTTGTCGGTTGCAGCTTCCACCAATATTGCAACTCCCCCGGGTCCGTATCCTTCAAATAAAACCTCCTCGAGGACAATGCCTCCTTCTCCCCCGGCACCACGTTCAATTGCCCGTTCAACATTTTCTTTGGGCATATTAATTTCTTTTGCTTGTTCAACTAGCAAACGAAGCCTTGGATTAGCATTTGGATCTGATCCGCCCTCACGCGCCGCAATTGTCATTGCGTGAACTAGTTTTGAAAAAGCCTGCCCCCGTTTGGCATCCGTTACCGCCTTTGCACGTTTAATTGTTGACCATTTCGAATGTCCTGACATAGCCCTATTATACAATTTTCAATTCGAAATTTGAAATTTGAAAATTGGAGCGCCCAGCAATTTGACTTTCTGAGAATAAAAAACTATACTACAGGTTAGCAATGCAAATTGCGGTTCTTTAACAACAACCAAGACATCAGAGGGAGTATGATGGACAAGATCTTGATCGAGCGGTTCATCGATAAACTGAACGAGCTGCATATTAGTATTCGCTGGGGCGAATTCGCCCACTTTGGGCGTGGAGATATTCATATCTTTGTGAATGCTAAGGATGGCTTGAACGCACACGTTGCTGTCACTACATATGGAGTCGTTCCGAATTGGTCAAAAATCGAAGTGTATAGAGGCGGAGTCCGGGTGGGACTGTTCAACTCTCTGGGTCAGATCGTGATCAAAAGAATAGATCAGTCGCCTGAGCAGTCGGACAAACTGACGTTTCGCTTAAGCGAAAGATAGTAGATTCAAAATCCAACTTAGATTGGTATCATGCTGCCAGCACCGACTCCGAGCATCCAGCACTTGCTTCACTCCCAACGATCAGGGATCTCGCTCCAGTAATATTGGGATAGGCAAGAAGCTTGTAATAATGCCTGGGGGGAGACTGATTGACTGTAAAGTCGAAAGGTCTACTTCCCCGGGCAACTAATAATTTTCAATTTATTAATTTTTAATTTTTCAAATTTAGATTTGATTCCGATTCAATCGGAATTAATTCCAAATTTCCCCTACTTGACATCTTTATAACACTCTCTATACTCAAAGATTAGTTAGAGTTTACTATTTTCATGGACCCTGCCCTACAAGCTATTGACGCGGCCGTAAGTGGTCGTTGGAGTCAAGCTGAAGAAATAAACAAACAAATATTAGAAGAAAACCCTTGCGACAAGGAAGCCTTAAACAGACTTGCCCGAGCCTCTCTGGAACTTGGAAAACTCTCCAAAGCTATTTCAAATTATAAAAAAGTATTAAAAATTGATCCGTATAACAACATTGCCCAAAAAGCCTTGCAAAAATTAGAAGCTTTAGAGGCAAACAAAGAAGGAATAAAAGTTTCTGAAAAAAAGAAGGGCGTATTAACACGAGCCATAAACGGCGATAGAACAACTACACTTGCCACTTCAAATCTTTTTATCGAGGAACCAGGAAGGACAAAAACAACATCACTAATTCATCTTGGCGAGAATTGGGTTGTGTCCTCCCTTGACTCAGGAGAACCTGTTTATCTTGCTCCCCACGCTCACAGAGTCTCTGTCGAAACTGATAATGGATTATATATCGGACGTTTGGCAGACGACCTTTCCCGCCGAATAATAAGCCTAATCCGAGAAGGAAATAAATATGTTTGTTTTGTGCGCTCCGCGTCTCTCGGATCAGTCAAAATTTTTCTCAGAGAAACTTTCAAAGCCGAAAAATTGCAAGGCATACCCTCTTTTCCAACAACTGAAAAACAGTCCTACTCTTCTTATTCTCCTAGTATCTCATCTGAAAATGAATCAAGCGACGAATCAGAATCTCAAGAAGCCTCCGAGGAAGTTTAATAATTCTTTGCAAAATTCTCGCCTAAGATGATTTCAAAATCTGTTGGACTAAGAGGTTCTTTTTCCTCCAGATCGCAACCAAATACTTCCGCAACTTTTTTTGCGGTAACTGTTTCCAAATCGGACTTTAAACCTCGCAAAACACAATTTTCAACAACATCCTTGTTGGTTTGCGTCCCAACCACCCGAGTCCCCAATGTTGATAAAATGCGCCCAACCTCGCTGGCTAGTCCTGATTTGTCTGAACTGTTAATTACCACAACCCGTTTTGATTCAGCAAAGACTGTGTCGTCCCGTAGAGGCTCAAAAGCGACCCTTGCTTGGTCTGGTACAATTTCCAATCCTTCCTCACCATCCGCAAGTGTAATTCGTTTCAAAACACCTTGAGTTTCTAAATCTATTCTGCGCCGGTCCCCTATTCCAACTTTACTTGTAGCGATAAGAACATTTAACCTGTCAAAAAAATCCAAGTTGGTTTTAATTCCCCGGCTTGTAATAGCTTTAGAAAACGCAGATACAAACCCCAAACCACGACCTTCAAAAAGACTCACGCCGTCTTTATCAATCCACCCGTCAATTGGTAAACCTAACGAGTTTTGAAGTGAATATCTTAACAGTTCGCCCTTTTTGCCCTCTTGCCAACCTAGCTCCCAAAGACTTCCTGCCAACCATTTTCCATATTCTCCCGCCACGTCAACTTGTGTTTTTTCAGAAATTTTAATAACAATAATTTTTCCACTTTTGGGGCTATATGAATAAATAGTCGGATCGGCAGTTGCAGCTACCACTGTAAACCGGGTATCTAAAGTCCAAATCCTTTCTTTCCATGAACGATATAATTCCCAAGAAAGAATAACCGTACAAATCAAAATGAAAACGAAAACCAAACGCAGTGAAAAAAACCTGAAATGTGAACTTTTCTTACGACGAGCAGGCATATAATTTAAGCTATCACAAATAGACAAACCAGCACAAGAAGCACTAAAGCGCAGCATGCGTATCAAGAAGCCAATCAGCTATATTTCTTGTTTCTTCTAGGGTAAGCTCAGGAGAGGGACGGAATCCTCTGGCCTTGGCCAATCGTGCAATAGAATATCTGTCTGCCAATAAATTAAAAATTTCACCATTATCAGCCTGCATCCCCAGCTGTATTCCTTTATCGGCCAATACATGGTAAATTGCGCCTGCTGGTGCACTACTTAAAACACAACCCAAAAAAGTAAATTTATCCGCCATTGCTTGAGATCTGGAACTTATGAGATAACCTGCTTCTTCTACCAACAGAACTGCACCGCACGACAAACGAACATCACCCCGATTATTTAACTCAAATGCACAAGCGCTAAGCACATGATCTAAAACGTTTTCAACCTGCCTAGAAGTAAGATTTTGCGGTTTTTGAGCTGATTGTTCTATGTCCTCCACTATTATCTTTAGAAGGCTATAGTTGTAATCAACCTCTTCGACCGTTTCTTCAGGTTTTACACCAACGAATTCCGACTGAAGACCATTTACTGCTGTTTCAGCAGACATGACACATCTTAAAGCGCTCACCGCGATGTGTCAATGGTTAGTATCTTTCTTTTACCAAACGATCAAAGTGGCGGTCGCGCAAGAGCTTAAAGTAGTCGCGCTTCAGGCCATGATAACTAAAAAGCTGGGCCAAGTGATCCCCACCAACAACTTGTGGCACCACAACGTAATCTGCACCCTTCTCGTACAGTGCTAATGCGTCCAGGGGGATAGCGCTTGTAAATATTAAAAGAGGCTTTCGTTCAAATTTGGCTACAAACTCCAACAAAATTAAGTTGTCTTCAACGTTTCCAACAGTTGAGATAACAAGTTTTGACTCCTCCAAATTAAGGGAGGACAAAGTTTCGACGTCTGAGACATCCCCATAAAAAGCCGTATGGCCCTCTGCAATTAGTCTCTCTACAACAGACGGGTTAAAGTCAACAACAACCACTTCCTCCTCCAACCTCTTGAACGTCGGTAGTAGTCTGCGCCCTGTTCGATCGCAACCCAAGATAACAATATGTTTTGCAAATGTCTTGTTTATTGCCAAGGCATTTTCTTTGATCTTTTTCCTTTCAAATAACCGAAGAAAGTACTCAAGTTTTTTGTAAAAAACAGCACTATACGAAATTAGGTACGTTGAAACAAGCATTGTAAAAACTGCAGTTAACGTTACCAATCCCCCAATATTTTGAGAAACATGTCCTAAGCTTATGCCGAGCGCCACAACAATTAAAGAAAATTCTGAAAGTTGAGAAGATGAGGCAGCAACAAGAAAAGAAGTCCTCTTTTTATAGCCCATTGCCCCCAGGAGCGAGGTAATAACAAAAGGTTTAATAGTAATAACAAAGATAGACAACAAGACAGCAAGTAATACTACACTTAAATTAATCCCAACTACCATCTTTGTTCCCAGTAGGAAAAAGAAAATTGTAATAAAAAAGTCACGCAAGGGCTTTACTCTTGAAGCAATTTGCAAGTGGCCTGATGAGTTCGCAAGTGCAACACCTGCCAAGAGGCCTCCAATTTCTGTGGAAAAACCTACCGCAGGTAGGCTGGCAACTGAAGCAACAAGAAGCATCCAACCAATACTTGAAACAAACAAGAGCTCAGATGAAGAAGTTGCAATCCTGTCAAAAATCTTTGGAAGAACAAACTTTGCCAAAATATACACTGTAAAAAAGAGTAAAGCTCCTTTAAGTATTACCCAAAAGAACGTTAATTCTGAAACAGATTGATTTTTAAATCCAGACAAAAAAACCAGAATCAAGATGGCCACTACATCTTGAATCAACAAAAGTCCGACAGTCAATTTTCCATACAAACTGTCCAAATCTCTCTTTTCTGACAATAGCTTGACAATAATGATCGTGCTTGAAAAAGTAAGTGCCGCGGCAATGTAAAGTGATTCAACTGAATTAAATCCAAAGGCAAGAGAAACCAAAAACCCTAAAATGGAAGTAGCTGCTATTTGCCCGACTCCCAAAACCAATACGGAATCACCTATTCGCCAAAACTCCTTTAAACTAATTTCCAGACCAACCAAAAAAAGAAGGAGCGTTACGCCCATTTGGGCCATTGCTTCGAGAAGCGGTTGTTGATGTTCCAGGTCAAACCCCAAAAGCCCAACAAATATTCCGGCTGTTAAATAACCAATAAAAAGAGGTTGGCGAAATAATCGTGCAACAAATCCAAATGCACCGGCTGCAACAATTCCCAAACTAATTGTCAAAAAAACATTCACAAAAACAGTATAGCAAAATTTAGAAAATCCGATATATAATTTAACAATGAAAATCAAGAAAAAAGTTTGGCCGGAGTATTTTGAAAGACTTTTAGGCGGATCTAAAACTTACGAGCTAAGACTTGCTGACTTTGAATGTAATCCTGGAGATGTTTTGGTTCTTGAGGAATGGGATCCAAAAACTGGAGACTACACAGGGCGCACACTAGAAAAGACCGTAACCTATGTTGATAAATTCAAAATCGATAAACTTTTTTGGCCAAAAGAAGAAATTGAAAAACACGGACTCCAAGTAATTTCCCTCAAGTGATATAATATAGGGCATGGAAAGAGCAAGACAGCTTACAAGACGCGACCTTCTCAAATTTGCTGGTATAGGCACAGCAGAGCTACTACTTTTTTCGTGTACCTCTTCACAACAACCATCAAACGCAACTTCTCCTGAAAAACCAAGTCCAACAATATCTCCTGAATCGCATGCGCTCGGCGAACACGATAAATTCCACTATCGAAGCGAGGGTAAAAATTTACCCGTGACCCCATTTTTATATCTCCCTTTCTCTCGTGTGGATTTTGGGAAAGTTACAGTTGCTCAAGGTTGGGAAGCAAACGAAAACGAAAAGGCCAGAAGTAAGGTTGTTGCACATGAGGCTATTGATTTTGCTGCACCTTACGGGACAAAAGTGGTCGCGCCTTGCGACGGAATTGTGATCTCGTCTTGTGAAGAAGGTTGGAGAGTTGTTGGTGAAAACCAAGTGGTGTACAACGGCAAAAAAGTTGCATACGGCGGTGGAATTTTTGTTGAAATTGCCCGTGAAGACGGCCAAAGAGTTCAACTCTTACACCTTTCAAGCCTTGACTCCTCTATACCATTTAGTAAACCAAACCCCAAAAAGGATGGCGGTTGGAGTCCAACTAAGCACAGCCTACCGTTTGATGAACTAAAAAAGATTGGCAAACCGGTTAAAGCTGGCGACATAATTGGAACAGTCGGACTAACAGGTTTAGAATTCGGAACACTTGGAAAATATCAAGGAGAAGATAGGCCATTGTCCGTTACAGAAAATGAATTAGAAACATGGGACGAGGTCGGAGCGCATGTTCATTTGGAGATTTTTGAAAGAAATGAAAAAGGTGGAAAATTTGGAAGACGCGATCCATTTGCAATTTACTCAACTTTTGATAAATATTCACTCGATGGGAAAAAACCTCTTGGGAAAGATCCGCTGTTTTACTTAAACCAAGGTATCCCGCAAACCTCAGCTCGCCTCTCTTTGCGCGACTGGGCACAATTTGTCACGAATATTCTCCGTCAAGCATAACCGCGCAACAAAGCTCGAAAATGGGTCCAATAGTGACCCAGTTTGATACCTTTGTCAAAATTTAGCCTCAGTTCCACGTCAGACGTGGACAAAACAGTAACAAAAAGTCCCGATGTGCAAAGCTAGGACACCACGTCATATGTGGTAGGCCCGTAAAACGGGCCACTTCGGAAGTGTACTGGGTTGACACATCGGGATATCTAATCTCTATCATCCACTTCATCAAGCATGCCAAGTACTTTTTGAAGATCTTCGGGAAGAGTTGATTCAAGTTGAATTCCCGTTCCGTCTTTTGGGCTTTTGAAGGAAATTTTTGCAGCATGTAAAAAAAGCCTCGGGCACCATTTGCGATCGTTTCTCGCTGTCTTGCGGCCAGCGTAAAACTCATCCCCCACAATTGGATGTCCAATATGTTTAAGGTGAATTCTTATTTGATGTGTTCTACCCGTTTTGGGGTAAAGCTCTAAAAGACTAAGCTCCTCGGTATTTTTACAGGTCACTTTGTTTTTTACACTCAACACCACATATCTAGTTTCTGCTTCTCTACCTCCCGGCAAAACTCCAAATCTTTCCCTATTCCAAGGAAGACGACCAACAGACACAGAAATTGTTCCGCTTCCAGGCTCAACCCTACCATGGGCCAGTGCAACATAGGTCTTCTCCACCTCCCTTTCCTTAAATTGTCTTTGTAATTCTTCAAAAGCTTCTTTTGTTTTGGCAATAAGCAATATCCCACTCGTTTCCTTGTCTAACCTGTGCACAATTCCATTTCTACACTCTTGAAAATTGAAAATTGAAAATTGAAAATTAGCCGCCACCCATCCCTGAACGGTTTGATCTTTAACAGAGGCAGCATCATTTACAACCATTCCGGCTGGTTTATCAATAACGAGCACGGCGTTATCTTCAAATAAGATTTTAGGCACCATCGGTAAATATTACCACAAAATTCGATTTGACTTACCAGACCTTCATATGCCTAAATGTATATATGGCCGAAGACGAAAAATTAACTCCAGAGCTTGTACACAAGCAAGCTGACGAAGTGGCTTTAAAAGCATGGAAAGAACAATTTCCCGAAAACAATCCAAGCATCCCGCTAAACAAGAGCTTGCTTTTAACACCTGCCGAAAAAGCTAGGGTCTTAAAAAGTGGAACTGACGTAAAGAAAAATGAAACTGAAGGGAGATATGACGAGGACTCAGATGAGTCAAGGTACACTCCGATTAGCGACGACGAATTCGAAGAGACAATTAACGGACTTGCAAGCAACGCCCCAAAGCTTAGGCACTTAATAGAAACTGAGGGACAAGAAACAAAAGAAGAGAATTTTCCAGAAAGACAAAAACTCAAAGAAACTTATAAAAGCCTTGCAAGCGCTCTAGATAAAATTGGGATTACCTCTGAAATACGGGAATCTGGAATCAGTAAAGACGTAAAACTAATAGGTGTTGATGGTAGTTTTTATATTACGTCTCTCTCAACCCGTCATGCAGGTGGAGAACGAGGAATACATATAACTAGAGAGTATCAATCAACAAACGGGATAACCGCCCACAAAGAAATGATATTGGAGCCTGACGGGAGCTGCGTTTGGAGAAGCAGATCTGGCGCTATTGAAGAAAAAGGACGGATTGGTGGCGTCGCTGAAGGAAATCCAAAGGTAGTGTTAATGGGAAGCGAAAGAATGGTTAATGTGATTTCAGTAGCAATTGCCGAAAATCCACCAGACAAGATACATGAAAAGCTTAGAGAATGTAGAAATAAGCTCGTTGACTGTTTCAATTTAGGCGAAAGGACATATCAGACCGTAGTTGACCCGGAAACAAACGAAGTATACGAAGCGCATCGCTACTCTCCTTCAGGAGATAAAGAACTCGAATCAGAAATTAGGGTTATTAAATATGATCGCAAAAACGGAATTTGGGTACCTAGAGCAATCTATACAATTTCAGAAAATGGAGATGCTGATTTCGATATAATTTCTTCTGAGAAGTACAGCGTCCATTCATTTATTCGTCATAACGAGGGAGGAGTTGACGCTTACGAGTTGAGAAACTCACACAGAGTCTTAATTGAGTTTCAACAACTTACAACGCGTTTTGCAAAGCCACAAGAAGCCCAAAGCAAGGCTGAAGAAAAACCACAGGAAAGTATCGAAACCAAAAATAATAACAAAAGCGGTCTAAGAGGCTTTTTAAGAAGATTCGGAAGAAACAAAACTTAGACTTGGACTTACCTCTTTTCCCTCTTCCCTTCGCACTTAATACAAAACGTTGCTTCGGGGTAAATTACTAAACGATCAGTGTCAATTAGATTGTTGCATTCCTCGCAAATTCCATATTGACCAATTTTAACTCGAGTTAAAGCCTTTCTCATTTGAACAATTTTGCGATCTAACTCACGTTTTAGAGCGTCCGCTCTGGCGTGTCCAAATTGCTCAGCTGCTACAGTATCTGGCGACGCAAGGTTTTCTTCGCGGCCGTTGACAAAGGGGTCTTCCCGATCCAGGCCGGACCTTCTTGCCTCAAGAGATTTGAGTCGAGACGTTAAAAAATCTCCAATTGGAGCAAGCAATTTGGCCGGAATCCTTAGAGGATTAGTTTCTCCGTTTGATTTTGCTATTTTTTTCATAAAACCTGTTTCAAAACTCGCCTTGTGAGCTCGTTTTGGGAGCTTCGCTAGGTTGTATGAACTAGTTTTGAAACCAGTTCATAAATTCAGTTTACAAACCTGCTCTTTTATAAATTGTAAATGCCAATACCCCGGAAAGAACAACTCCAATTATAACATTTACACTCTCTGCTGGCAATTGCGGCAATTGCGACACACTACCAATTGCAAAAACCGACAGGATTGCATACAAAAATAAATACACGCACAAGGACGCCATTCCAACAAACCCAATTCTTCCGGAAGGATACCAAGAAAGCTTTCGGTAGCGAGTCGAAATGAACCTATAAAGTAACATTGATAACAAAACTAATGCCACCTTAAGTAGTTGAATCTTAAGAGTAAGGAGGCTTGATAAATTGAAACTTACCACAGAAAACAAAAGTGCTAAATTAGAAAAAAGTAAAAACCAAAAAAACCCGATGGCGGAGGCGTCTATTACTTCATAAAACTTAAAGGAAAATTTTTTTAATGAATATAGACTTGCTAATACTACTCCTAAGCTGACTGTCCAAAATAAATATTCCCGAGCCCAAGTGTATCCTACCCATTGTCCAATGAGACTACCAGCAAGAACAATTAAAGTAAATTTGAAAATGCAATTATGGGGATAGTCTTCTTTAAGCCTTCTCCAAAAAACAAACGAGAAAGAAAAAGCTGCAAAAACTAAAAAGAGTGAGTTTGCAAAAGTAGTCATGTGTGCGTATTTATTTCTAACGCCATCTCTTGTCATTCCGGCGAAAGTCTTCGACACTGAGTCCTTCGACGGTGAGCTCAGGACTGTCGAACCGCTCAGACCGAAGGGCCGGAATCTATAAGAATTTTTTATAAATTCCAAAAACAAGTTCGGAATGACAAGAAAACTCTTGATCATTGACAGGGACGCAGCAAAAATTATATCATTTTCATTACTACCGTGCTTGAACTTCCACATACCATTATCGGTGCAACTATAGCCCTAAAGGTTGGAAATCCTGCACTTGCACTCCCGCTTGCTTTGGCGAGCCACTTTATTGTGGATATGATTCCACATTGGAACCCCCACTTAAACCGCGAAATGATGGAAAAAGGCAGACTAAGTGATAAAACGACATATGTGGTAATTGTAGACGTAGGTTTAAGTTTACTAGCAGGCTTTTTTATAGCTTCTCAGGCACTTCCAAATACAGGTCACTTTATAACAGTTTTGGCTGCTTCCTTTTTGGCAGTTGCCCCAGACGTTATCGAATCTCCCTATTATTTCTTCAAAAAACATTACAAAATTATTGAAAAATTTATTGATTTCCAAAGAAGCATTCAAAATGATGCATCTCCGGTAGTGGGATTGTTAACCCAAGTTCTTGTAGTTGCAGCAGCCTTATGGTGGGTTTTGAAGTAAAACTAATTTAATACCTCTACAATCATTCCGGTGAAAGTTTTCAACACTGAGTCCTTCGACGGTGAGCTCAGGATTGTCGAACCGCTCAGACCGAAGGACCGGAATCTATAAGGTAATTTTGCATGGATTCCGTGTCGAGCACGGAATGACAGCAATATTATTTCACTCTTTCTATATATTCCCCGCTTCGCGTATCAACTTTAATTTTGTCCCCCACCTTGATAAAAAGAGGAGCTCGCGCGTCAAGCCCATTTTCAAGCTTTACATCTTTATAAATATTTGTCGCACTATTCCCTTTAACGCCAGGAGCTGCCTCAGAAACTGCCAAAATAACGTTTGGTGGCAACTCTACTCCTAATGGTAATTCGCGATCAGCCTGCGACCAAAAAAGAACCTCAATTACTTGTCCCTCGTTTAGAAATTTAAGGTCGTGTCCTAAGATATTATTACCCACCTCAAGTTGTTCATAAGTTGTGGGATCCATAAAAACAGCGTTGCTTCCATCGCGGTATAGATACTGAAGTTTTCGTTTTATAGTCGTTATCGGCTCAATTGATGCGCCTGACGTAAAAGTCTTCTCCTCAACAGCTCCGTTTCTAAGGTTACGTGCTGCAACTCGAATAATAGCGTTTCCCCTCCCCATTTTTACATGAGAATAATCAATTACTTTATAGGGTTGACTGTCCATCTGAAACGTTGTTCCCTTTTTTAGACCTGTAACTGGAATCATATTTTGTATTGTATCAAACTTGTGCCTAAAAAAACAAACCCCGCTATGCGAGGTTTGTTTAAGAGAGCCTACTGGCACGCTGAGCAGAACTCACTAACTTATTGACCGGCTGGTTGAGTTTGTGTAGTTTGCTCGCCACTTTGAGTATTTAATGCTGCTTTTCTTGCTTTTACTGCAGCAATTTTTGCTTCCCTGTTAGCCTTAAACGTTGCTAATTTTTGCGCAAGGGCCTGCTTCCTGTCTGCCTTTGCCACCGCTTGGACATCTTTAATGCAGGCTACTCTTTGTTTTTGAATATCCTTAAACTGCGACCTCTTCTCCTGTTTTATAATCTTTCCGTCTTTGAAGTCCTGCGAGATCGGCTTTAACAGGCCGTTGGCAGTTTTATTACAAACTTTAACCGTTTGGCCTAAATTTGGGGCGGTTTCTTGTGCAAATACCGGAAGAGCAGCCACTCCCAACATCATAGATACTGCGATTGAACCAATTACTATTTTTCTCGCTGTCTTTATCATGTAATCATCACCCTTCCTATTTGTATTACGCAGATTGCCCTTAAAAAGTTTCAAGTTGGATCAAAAGAAAGAACTGAGGTATAATTGAAGCCATGTACTCATTTAACTCAGGTTGCAACCTTTGTTAAATGGGCGTGAACCCAAAATACTGTTATTAGAGATCAAGCTGGAGTATTTTGGGTATAAGCCGCGGTGGTGGAACTGGTAGACACGTAGCTCTCAAAAAGCTATGAGCGCAAGCTCGTGACGGTTCGAGTCCGTCCCGCGGCACTTACACTTAGCTAGTGATTGTTCCGCTAAGCGAGACACACATAGACAAGTACTGTTTCCTCTAGAAGAATTACCCCCAAGCAACAGTTTTGATATTGAGGTTTTTTCGGTCCATTGGAACCAAGGACAAAAAGAAATTAACCACAGTATCCTGGTCATATGGCTTACAAGAAAAAATATCTATTAAAAATTCATTTGTGCTTGCAAATGTGTGAATTGAGATATGGGAATAATCAATTATCAAGAATCCACTAAGCCCCGGGTTCTTTGGAATTCCTTCCATAACAACCGGTCCGTAAAGTATACTCATTCCGATTTTTTCAGGGAGCTTTTCAAGAAAGTTCTTTACGAAGGTTGTATCGTTAACTTTTTCTGGTGGACAGTTTTCCACGTCCACAATAATATGATATCTTTTTTGCTGCATTCTCAATACTTCCCAAGTATACGTTCATAGATTACGTATATTTTATTAATACAAGAAATTTTGTGATTGTCAATATTTGGGCAATATTGCACTAGTACTAGGCACAAAACTTCTAAAGAGTTATTTCTCCCTTTTTGTCTCTCTTTCGTAGAACTTTATTCGGTCTCCCTTGAAATGGAGTTTTATTGACCGCAATGGACCATTTCTGTGTTTGGCAATGTCAAGCGAACAGTTTTCAAGGTTTTCGTCGTCCTCCCTCCACAAAAACATAACAACGTCCGCATCTTGTTCAATTGCCCCGGATTCCCGAAGATCTGAAAGTTGGGGCTTTTTAACACCCCGTTGTTCAACAGAACGAGAAAGCTGGGAAAGTGCGATAACAGGAATCTTAAGTTCACGAGCTAAATTTTTTAACCCTTGAGAAATTTCTGAAACTTCCTGCACCCTGTTTTCGAGATTCCGTCCGCGTACAAGTTGCAGATAATCAACAATAAGAATGTCCAAACCCCGCTCAATTTGGAGTCTTCGGGCTTTGGTCCGCATCTCAAGAATTGATAAACCAGGCGTGTCGTCAATATAAAGCGGGCCTTCGGCCAACTCCCCCATGGCATCCGACAACTTTGTAAAATCATCCTCACCCAGTTTTCCGGTCTTTAGCTTCCATGCATCAATATTTGCTTGAGACACCAAAAGACGGTCGACAAGCTCCTCTTTGCTCATTTCCAAAGAAAAAATACCTACCGGCTTTTTCAACTCCACTGAAATATGTTGAGCAATGTTTAACACAAGAGCCGTTTTCCCGACACCAGGGCGGGCTGCTAAAATTATAAGGTTTGACTTTTGAAACCCGGCAAGCGCATCATCAAGCGAGTGGAACCCCGATGGCACGCCACGCATCCCCCCTGATTGTTTGTGAAGCTCGTCTAACCTATCGAATGATTCAGCCAAAGCCGAGCGGACTGGTATAAAAACTTTTGATAAGTGTTGTTGGCTCAATGAAAACACTTCAAGCTCCGCTCTGTCTAAAAGTTCGTCAGCAACAATCCCCTCATCAAAAGACATTTCAACAAGTTTTGCAGCAGCAGTCATCAAGGAACGCTTTGTAGCTGCGTCTTTTACAATTTTTCCATAATGCTCAACATGGGCTGCCGTTGGAACTTGGTTTACAAGTGAGGCTAAGTAGCTAACTCCCCCAATGTCTTTTAGTTTCTTTTTTTGTTTTAACTTTTCAGAAACAGTAACAACATCAATCGGAGTTCTGGCCTCATAAAGCTCAAGCATTACATCAAAAATGAAGGAATGCTTTGTCTCGTAAAAGTGGTCGGGTTTTAAAAATTCAGCAACGTTGACTATGGAGTTTTTATCAAGAAGAAGTGCGCCAAGAACTGAGATTTCAGCATCTGAGGAATGTGGTGGTATTTTAACTTGTACATTGGCCATGATCGTCTACATGCTACCGCGCAAGTTGTGATTACGGTAGATAGTGGACCGCAGGCGGTAGACCCCTTTAACTTCTTCTCTCAAGTACTACAACTTGTACTTCGGTGGGCAGCTTGTCGGACATAACGGAATATTTTGTATCTTTCACGGGCTCTATTCCCATTTCTTTAACAAAGTCCTCGACTGGAGCAAGTTTTTCTGCAAGTTGAGGTGCCATTCCGGGAATGTTGTAATGCATTGGTATAACAACTTTGGGCTCAAGACTTGCAACAACCAAAGCCGCCGCCTCAGCATCAATTGTGTAATTTCCGCCAACAGGAACCATCAAAATATCAATGTTCCCAATTTGACCAACTTGGTCCTCAGTTAACTTGTGCCCCAAATCTCCCAAGTGACAAATTATTATCGAATCTATCTTGATAACAAACACGGTGTTTTGACCTCTTTCCTCACCTTGTTTGTTGTCGTGATAAGTTGGTATGCCAAAAATTGAAACTCCTTTGACTTCATACTCGCCAGGATTTTTAACAACTTTCGGATCCCCATCCACTTGTCCTGCTTGGTTGTGGTCGTCGTGGTCATGAGAAACTGTAACAATATTGGCTTCAATTTTTGGGAACTTAAAGCCAAGTTTACTTGAAGAGTATGGGTCTGTAACAACTGTCACAGATTTCCCTTTTATTCGAAAAGATGAGTGCCCAAGCCAGGTTATGTCCATCGCAAGTCATACTATCACCTGGTAAAAAAATTGCCAAGAAGCAAAATATAACTTGCAAATTGACTTTTTTTAAGTTAAAGTACGCAAGACATGCGCAAAGATGTGCTGGCAGCAATTGTGATTGGGGTGAGTCTTGGCGCAGTTGTTGCTTTTGGCATCTGGCGGGCAAAAAGCTATCTTTCCCCTAAACAAATTTCACCAATCTCTGCTCAACAAACAACGTTACCCACCCCACAAGACCAAGCCCAAGCAAACTCTGATTTGGTTATCACACAACCTGAAGACAACACAGTGACAAACTCGGACAAAGTAACAATTAAGGGTTCTGCAATACCAAAATCGACAGTTGTAATAGTTTCAAATAGCGACGAAGCAATCGTTGAAGCTGATCAATATGGAAGTTTTGAACAAGAAATCGCGCTTGATGGCGGACCAAATGAAATTAATGTCACTTCATACGACGACCAAGGTAACGAATCTGCTCAAGAACTGACTGTTGTATACTCAACGGAGGTGGGACAATGAAAAGTATGTCGTATGTCTTATGTTGTTTGTTGTTGATTATCGAAGCAGTAATCTTTCTGACACCCACCTTGGCACTCGCGCAAGAGGACTCCTCGACCTCAGCTTCCGTTAGTGGTGCCAAAGCTTCAGTCCGCGATAAGGTTCGCGAAACCATTGAAAACCTGATCAAAAAACCAAGGGCGGTTATTGGCACACTTAACCAACTTGCGGACAGCACTCTTGAAATTAAAACTAAGGGCGGAAAAGTCGCAATGATTGCAACAACAATTGACACAACCTATTCAAGATTTAATAAGGGTAAAAAATCTGACATTAAGTTTGAAGAACTTGTAATTGGAGATTATACGATCGCGCTTGGAAACAAAAACACAAGTGGTGTTGTTGAAGCAAAAAGAATTTTGACTTACGACAAGTCTCCAGCTCTTACCAAAAAGTCTGTTTTCGGGCTCGTTGAAGAGGTCAACAAGGGAAATATCAGTATCAAACATCCCAAAAACGAAAAGTCTTGGACAATCCAAACCTCAAAGAAAACTAATTTTACGGGTAAAGGCGTTGAAGAACCTTCGACCTTGAACATTAAAGATATTGAAGCTGGAGACCGAATTGTTGTACTTGGAACAATGGATGAAAAAACAAAGGACACAATTAATGCCCTAAGAGTCCATATTTTAAATGGAAAAGCTTTGGGCTTACAAAAATCCAGCCCAAAGCCATCCCTAAAGCCGTCTACTTCACCTTCACCTTCACCTTCACCTTAACCAAAAGCGTCTCCCAGCCACGCAAGAGTAACTGTCATTCTGGCGAAAGCCAGAATCTATATCAACGTCATTCCGGCGAACGCCGGAATCTACATAATATAGATTCCGGGTCAAGCGCTTCGCCATGAGCCCTTCGACGGTGAGCTCAGGACTGTCGAACCACTCAGTGCCAAATGGCCCGGAATGACAAAAAATAAGTACCTCTTAGACCCTTACCACGTAAGTACTTGCAATCTTGTCGTGCAAAGCTTGCTTCTTTCCGTCCCAAAGTACCATCAAATAACCAATCCCTAAAATAATTCCAGAAACTGCTTTCCCTATTATCTCTCGTAAGAAAAAGGTAATTGCAGTAGGTTTGTTACCTTGCGCATCTACCACCTTTATCCCCAACACCTTTTTACCCAATGTTTGCCCTGCTGAAGATTGATAGAAAACATAGTATCCAATGCCCAACAGCAAACCAACTGCATAACTTAGAGCACCTTGAGCGTTTGCTCCAGCCAAACCAAGAACTATTCCTACAAGAAAAGAAAAAACTGTTATGATTATTCCATCAATCAAAGCTGCAATAAATCTTCTTCCAAACCCAACAAATTGTGCGTTCATATTTCACCTCCTTTCATAACAATGTCATTCCGGCCCTTGAGCCGGAATCTATAAAAATGACAAAATTTGCTTAAAACTTGACAACATATACAACTCAAGAATACAGTTAACATATAAACAATTGCAAATGGCAGACGGCAACGATCAACAAAATAAGATAGTCATGCCGTCAATCGAGCCTACTGATTGGACAATTTCTGAACTCTACAGTCGCAGTTTTGAACTGGTTAAAAGGTATAAAGTTCTTTGGGTTTTTGGAATGGCAGTTGCGGGTCTTGCCTCAGGAACAGGATTTAATAACTTTTCAAATTTCAGCTCGAGCGATACTAAAAGCATTCAAAAATATTTGAATCCCTCCCCAGATGCTACTCCTGATAAAATCTCTCAAGTTCTTGGCGACGCAACCTCGCAAAGCGCAATTGCTGACCTGGTAGGTAATCTCGCATCAAGTATCCCTGTTGGAATATATGTCCTTCTTGGAATTGAAATCCTCATACTTGTCATTGCAGGAATTGTTGTATCTTTAATCAGTTCCTCTTGGGCGAATGCAGGCCTAATTCAATCAATACAAACTGCCTTAAAAGGAACAGCGCCAACAATTCAGGAGTCGTCTGAAAAAGCCTTTCCTTCAATAAAGCCCTTAATTTGGCTTTCTCTAATTCCCACGTTGGTTCTTTGGATCGTCACACTTCTTGTTGCAGGAGTTGTTGCTGCAGGAATAGTTTGGGGTGGATCAATAAAGTTTGTATTTATAATCTTGGCAGTTGTCGCTTTCTTTGCTTGGGCATACGCTATCATCAAACTAGTACTTGCTCAAATTTGGGCACAAAGAATTGTAATTATTGAAAACGAAAAATGGCTTGCGTCGCTAAAGCGAGGTTTGAAGATTGCAAAGAAAAAAGGCTGGGCAATGGTACTTTTGGGGTTGGTTAATACTATATTTTCAGGAATAATAACTGGTGTTCCAATTATGGTCATTGGAGGATTATTGGTTGGGGGATTCTTGAGTTTGAAAACAAATATGAGTTTAGGGATCCCGTTGTTAACTGTTGGTGGAATTCTTCTTGCTATATTTATTTTTGGATTTTTGCTTTTTGCGGGAATCTTAACAGCTTTTAAAGCATCTGTTTGGACAATTGCTTATATCAAAATAAGAGGAAAATATGACAAAGAATAATTTAGCAAGTTTCAAAATAAGATTATTATCTTTTCTAACCGATAGATTTATATTTTTCTTACCGCACGCGATTGGCTTGATGTTTGTTGCTTCAAGTAATAATCTTCAATCTTTGGTCGTAAATTTTTTGTTCTACTTTGCGTTGGCCGCTCTCCCTTTTGCAATCTTTAGAGCATTTTTCTATAACGCAATATTTAACAGTAAGTTTGGTGGAAACTTAGGGAAATTAATAACAGGATTGCGAGTTGTTAATAACGACGGAAAATTGCTCACCTTCAGGCGGAACTTCTTCCGACACACTGTTGGATTTCAACTCTCGCTACTCCTTTTTGGCTTAGGTTTTTGGTCAATTATTAAAGATGAAAATAAACAAGGGTGGCATGACAAGGCTGTGGGATCAAAAGTAGTTGTTGCCACAAACCTTTGGCCACTGTCGCTTATAGCTTTAATCATCCTGGCTATTGCAAACTTCACACTGGTTGCAAATTCAATTCAGCGCATATCAAGCGGGTCAATTCCAACTGAAGCATTAACCCTTTACTCGCAAATCCAAGAACAGTCAGAACAAGAAAACGAATTTAACATTGAAAATCCTGTAGACTTTGAAAATTTTGAGAACTTTGAAGATATTGGGGGGTTAGATAAAGAACAATTTTTTGACGAAGAATTACCTGAAAAATTGGATCAAATAGAAGATATTGAAAGTATCTAGGGCATTGACAACATCTTGTGCAAAAACCTCCAGGGACTCTGATCAAGAAGTCCGCAGAAGGTCCGCGTCAACTGCATGCCATCGGCCCTTACGAGATGCCGTATTATTGTACCACCGGAATTGCTAAAAGTCAAACTATGGGGCTTTTGTGCCTTGACAAAATATATATGAGTGGTATAATATTTTTATAAATTAATCAAAAGCGTTCGGCCGCCTTAAGGCGAGCTGAAAAGCGGAGTCACGATCCGCAATCCTGAGCGAACCTGTACTGAGCGAAGTCGAAGTAGTCGAAGGGCGCAGCGAGCCAAATACTCGACGGAAAAAGTGAATGCCGTAAAAAATTCACAACCGCTGTCATCCCTTTAAGGATAGAGTCGGAATAAGAGGCCCGATGGATAAATCATCGGGCAATAAGGATGGGACCGCGGGAGCGGTCTTCTTTCGTCTAAAGAACGATAAAGACACCTCTCGTTCCTTGCTTTTGACTATTTTCCACTTGCGTGGAGGTCAAACAAAAGCATGGGGCGAGAGGTGTTTAAGTTTAACTTTGCTCTTTGTTGTTTGTCGTTTGTATTTTGTCGTATGTCGTATTTATGGTGGTCGTAGCTTAATGGCTAAAGCACGGGCTTGTGGAGCCTGTGATGGGGGTTCGATTCCCCTCGATCACCCCAAGCAAAATACCTTGTTTGGTTTTTGTCTCATACGCGAGATAGAAAACCAGGCTTGGAAGCGCTTGAAAAGGAGGTGGGCTGTGGATCACTAAACCACCCTAAAGGGTCGGGAGAGCGCGTCGCGGAAGACTTTTGTTTTCCAAAACCGCTCTCCCCACCCTCCCGTTTCAAAATATGGAAACAGTAGATATAACAAAAAAGTTAGTTTGCATTCCGTCATATGTTGACGGAGGTTGCAACGAGGCGAAAATTGGCGAATTCTTGTTTGGGCATTTAAAGAAATTCCCGTGGTTAGATGTGGAAAAACAGAATGTCGGCAAAAACAGGTTTAACGTAATTGCAAAAGATAAATATCAAACTCGGGTCTTGGTTTGCAATCACATTGACACAGTTTGCCCGCAAGACGGTTGGAAAACAAATCCATTTGAATGTACTAAGAAAAATGGCCAACTCTTTGGGCTGGGAACATCAGATACAAAAGGAAACGTTGCTGCTATTTTGTCAGCAATCAAAAAATCCGGTCCAACCAAGGGGGCAATGTATTTATTTTATGTGGACGAAGAATACGATTTTAAGGGCGTAAAAAGATTTATTGATAAGTATAAAAATCAAATTTCACCCGAAGTGGTTGCATCAGGAGACGGTGGGATGCTGGAAATTGGGAATGCGTGTCGGGGGTTGATTGAAATTAACTTTAAAGTAAAAGGTAAATCTGGGCACTCGGCAATCCCGACAAGTGGAAACAACGCAATAGTTGGATCTTTTCAAGCTTTCAAAAAACTTGAGAAATATGTTTCAAACTTTGAAAGCCCTGATCTTGGTAAAAGCACTATTAATCTTGCCTGGATTTCTGGTGGACAATCTAAACCCGATACGGGAGTTTTGGGCAAGGAAGGAAATGTTATTCCAGATATTGCAGATCTCGTAGTTGAAGTCAGAACATCTGATGCAAAGTTAAGAGCACAAGATGTTATTAACAAGTTTGAACAATATTTGAACGAGCAAGATCTTGCCCTTGTAAGTTCTTCTGTAAGACACGACTATGGAGCTTGGATTACAGACAAAGAAAAACTTAAACAAGTTTGCAAGCTTATTGAAAACCCACAGTTTACCATGGCCCAAAATCGCGGTTATGTAGATTTACAAATGCTTTGGGAAAGTTTTAAAAAACCAGTATGTTTTACGTTTGGTGCTGGCGAAGAAAATACGGCGCATAAACCAAATGAGTATGTAAAAATTGATAAGTTAGAAACTGCAACAAACTTTTGGGAAAAATTTGTTGAGATTGAATGTAAATGATGTGATATCATCAAAGGAGACAAGATGGACAAACCACAAACATTAAAGGGTTTTCGGGATTTTTTACCCGAGAAAATGATAATTAGAAACGAAGCAATTCGAAGGTTGCGTGGTATCTTTGAAAAGTATGGTTTCGACGAGATTCAAACACCATCCTTAGAATACCAAGAAGTTTTACTTGGAAAATATGGCGAAGAGGCAGAAAAATTAATGTATCTTTTCAAAGATCCCGGGCAACGCAATGTGGGATTGCGCTACGACCTGACTGTTCCCTTTGCTCGTGTAGCCAGTACTTATCAAGATTTACCAAAGCCTTTTAAGCGATATCAAATCCAGCCTGTGTGGCGTGCAGAAAACACGCAAAAAGGAAGATATCGTGAATTTTACCAATGTGATGTTGATATGGTTGGCACATCCTCCCCTCTTGCGGATGCTGAAATTATTGCAGTTATCAACGATTCTCTAAAAGCTTTAGGTTTTTCAAACTTTAAAATAAGAGTTAATAGTCGTGCCGTACTTTTTTCGATTATGGAAAATGCCGGAATCGATAAAGAAAGATGGTTAACTGCAATTCAATCTATTGATAAGCTTGATAAGAAAACTCAAGAAGAAGTTGAACAAGAATTGGCCCAAAAAGGAATTTCTACAGAACAAACAAAAAGTATTTTCGGGAACATAAAAAGTGCTTCGCCAGATGAGTTTTTATCAAAAACTATCGAGTATACAAAAAACATGGGAGCATACGAAAATGTTTCTTTTGACCCCACGCTAGCGCGAGGACTTGATTATTATACAGGACCGATATTCGAATCGGTTGTCGAAGAACCAAAAATTGGATCAATAACCGGCGGCGGTAGATATGATAATTTACTAAAAACTTTAGGCGGTCCGGATCTTCCTGCAACAGGAACTACAATTGGACTCGATAGGGTTGTTGATGTTGTTGATGAGTTGAAATTGTGGTCGCAAGAAAAAACTGTTACTAAAGTTCTCGTAACAGTTTTCAACCCAGAATTGCTACTTCAATCAATTAAAATCGCCTCAACTTTACGAGGAAGCGGCGTTAATGCAGAACTTTATCCGGATGAAGCAGCAAAACTCGAAAAACAATTAAAATATGCAAATAATAAGGGTATTCCCTTTGTTGTTTTAATCGGCCCTGAGGAAGATGCAAAAAATTTGGTACAATTAAAAGACATGGCCTCTGGAAAATCTGAAAATATAACTTTAGAGCAACTACTAAAGAAAATTAAATGAACTCCAAAACAACTGCCTATTTATTACTTCTTATTACCTCAATGATTTGGGGATTTGGAGGACCAATCCTTAAACATACCCTGGGATATATTCACCCTTTTAATTTTCTTTTTTGGAGATTTACATTAACTTCTCTAATCGCACTACCAATTTTTATTTGGTATATAAAACGTAACCCTATCAAAGTCGAGTGGGTTCCTAAAATGATTTTAGCCGGTTTACTTGCCACAACTATTAATTTAAGTTTTGTCATTTCTGGATTTGCCCGAACTTCAGCCATTGAAGCAAGTTTACTTATTAGCGTTTCTCCCCTATTTGTTGTTATTGGCGGATGTGTTTTCTTAAAAGAAAAACTTAATAATCGAGCCCGACTTGGAGTTGCATTTGCACTAATGGGCGCACTTATTTCCGCCACTGGCCCACTAATATTTGGCAACAATCGCTCAAATTCTGAATCATTCCTGGGAAATATTTTTATACTTTGCGGAGGACTTGTTTGGATGATTTTTGTACTTTTATCAAAGCGATGGGAAAAAGAGGGAATCAAACCGTTCCATATTGCTTCCATGTCGTTTTTTGTAGGTCCGCTTACATTCCTGCCAATGGCAATACTAGAGGGCGGCAAGTTACCGTCAATAACCTCAATTCCTCAACAGGCTTATTTTGGCATGTTTTACATGGCCATTTTCTCATCAATCGTTGCTTATACTGCCTACGAAACAGGACTTTCCAAAATCCAAGCATCCAAAGCTGACGTTTTCCAATATTTACAATCTGTTTGGGCTGCTCCACTTGCACTGGTTTGGCTTGGAGAAACCCTACCCTCCACATATTTAATCGGGCTGCTATTCGTTATCACTGGTCTGATCCTTGCAGAATTTAAGCCAGGAGCCATAAAGGGCATTGGCCTGCTTGCAACGCTCAATCTCCCCCTTCGCGGTCACCATCTTGCCAACCATAAGTAAAAGCTTGCCGATTGAGAGTAAAAAGGGTATAATAACTAGAAAAGTATGAAAGCAAATATTCATCCAACCTGGTACCCGGAAACAAAAGTAGTTTGTGCTTGCGGAAATACATTTACCACAGGATCAACCATTCCACAAATCCGTGTGGAAATTTGTTCTGCATGTCATCCTTTTTATACGGGCCAAATGAGATATGTTGATACCGCCGGAAGAGTTGATAAATTTAAGATGAAACAGCAACAAACACAAAGTAAAGATATCGTTTCAAAGAAACAAAAACGGGCTCTTAAAAAGAAACAAAAGCTTGAACAAGAAGCCTTGAGACCAACAAATCTAGCCGAGGTGAGAAGTTAGATCTTCTGCACTTTGCAACTTCACACTTCTAAAGTTATGAATCCTAATTCTCAAACAGTCTATCTCGAAGTCCGCCAGGCAGCAGGAGGAGACGAAGCTAAAATTTGGGCTTCAGACCTTATACGAATGTACCTACGGTATGCAGTCAAATGTGGTTGGAAAGCTTTGCAAGTTGACGAAGGGACCCTAAAAATATCGGGGCATGAGGTATTTGATGCACTAAAAAACGAGAGTGGAGTCCACAGAGTCCAAAGAATTCCGGCAACTGAAAAAAGAGGTAGGGTTCACACGTCAACCGCTACCGTTGCGGTTGTCCCACAAATTTCACAATCACAAATTCAGGTGAACCAAAATGACCTTGATTGGCAATTTTACCGCTCTGGCGGGCACGGGGGCCAAAATGTTAACAAAGTTTCAACAGCTGTAAGACTAATCCATAGGCCAACAGGGATTGTTGTTACCGCCCAAACCGAGCGTTTTCAAGAACAAAATAGGGAAATTGCGCTAGAACTACTTCGCGGAAAACTTTATCAAGCAGAGGAGGAGCGAAAGATGCGAGAAATTCAAGGATACCGTACTGCCATCGGCTCTGGGGATAGGTCAGAAAAGATTAGGACTTACAATTTCCCTCAAAGCCGTGTCACCGACCACAGAGTTGGTAAATCTTGGGGAAACTTGGAAGCAATTGTGGATGGAGAATTAGATAAAGTTGTGGAAGCTTCAAAACAGCTCGACTCCAAAATCGCTTAAGGGAAATTACTTACTCCTTCGCTTCTTCAAGTGTTGCCGAAACAGCTATCGTTTTGTCATCTCTCCAAACTTCGATGTCCACTTTTTCTCCAACTTTATGTTTATTGACTAAAACCGCCAAGCCGCCTTTATCCTCTTCAATTTTTTCTCCTCCAAATTTTATTATGATATCTTCCGGTTTGATTCCGGCTTTGTCTGCCGACGACCCCGAAACAACATCTTGAACATACGCACCTTGTGGAACCTCGTTTGCCAGCGCTGCAGCTTTTGAAACTATTTGATATTGAACCCCAAAAAACGGACGGACAAATTCGCCTGTATTATGGAACTGCTCGATTGATCCCTTAACAACATTAATGGGGATTGCAAAGCCAATGTTTTGGGCACCTGCTGCAACAGCCACATTCACACCAATTACTTGACCGCTGCTGTTTAATAGTGGTCCCCCGGAATTACCGGGATTGATAGCGGCATCAGTTTGAATAACATTGTCCAAACGTTCAACGTATCCTTCATACGGATTACCCCCAGCCTCTATCCCCCTCCCCAAACCAGAAATAACTCCCGTTGTTACAGATTGTCTAAACTCTCCAAGCGGCGTTCCGATAGCTATAACAAGTTGCCCAACTTGCAAATTTTCAGAATCTCCAAGTTTAACCTCGGGCAAGCCCGTTGCGTCGATTTTCAAAAGTGCGATATCGTTTGCCGGATCACGGTAAATCTTCTTAATTTCATATTCTTTACCCTCTTTCGTTATGGCCTTATAGGAACCTTGCGCATCAACAACATGTTTATTTGTGACAATTAAGCCATCGGCTGAAACAATAAATCCAGTGGCTAAATCTTGTTGGCCTCCTCCCTGCTCTTTTATCCCAAAGCCACTGAACGGGTTAAAATCCAATATTCTTCTTCGTGGAGTTTGTATTGCAATCGTAACAACAGCAGGCGAAGATTCTTTAACTGTATTTATAACTACCGATTCCTCGTTTACTACTTGTTTTTGGCCAATACCAGAAGATTGTGAACTGCCTGATATTCTAGGAAAAATATAATCAAGAGGCTTAATAACAAATATACGATCGGCCAAAGCACCACCAAGAACAGAAACAAGGATTACAATGCCCAAGACTGTAGTGATAATAAATCTTCTCATAGCTTTACTTTAGAAGCTCAATCGCTTTTTCAAGCTGGTTATCCTTTTCCGAGTCATCTCCTTGAGTTATTTTAACATCCGGTTCAAGTCCTGTTCCATTAACCCAAGTCCCCTTTGGCGTTAACCACTTGGCAATTGTTATGTGTAAGCCCGCTTGGCCAATTTCTTGTGACTCTTGAATTGTACCCTTTCCAAAAGTTGTGTCCCCTACAATTTGGCCACGACCCGAGTCCTTAATTGCGCCGGCAACTATCTCGGAGGCGGACGCACTTCCTTTATTAACTAATACAATCAGTGGTATATTGGGAAGTTTTGGATTCCCAGTAACTTTTAGTTCTTTATTATTTCCCTTACCGCTTTCAATAACTACCACGCCACTAGACATGAATTCAGATGCAATAGTAACTGCGCCGTTAAGATACCCACCAGGATTATTTCTCAAATCGAGGATAACACCCTTGCCATTTTGATCTTTAATTTTCTTGATAGCGTTGTTCCATTCGTTATCTGTTTGATCACCAAAACGAAGCAGTTTAAGGTGGGCTATGTTTTTGTCGGGTCCCTCAAAAGTCAAAATAACAGAAGGCACTTCAATTTTGGCACGAGTCAACTCTTTTTCAAATGGCTTGTCCACACCTTCCCGAGTAAGCACTAAAGTAACGGCAGAGCCAGCCTTTCCTCGTATTAAGTCCACTGCGTCTGGCAAGCTCATACCAACAGTTCCTATCTCAACATTCTTTTCTTTATCCTTTATTCCAACAATAAAGTCTCCTGCCTTAATCCCTGCTTTTTGAGCTGGAGAACCGTCCAGAGGTGCAATGACCGCAAGCTGAGTTCCCTTAAATCCAATTTGTATTCCAACACCTTCAAATTGTCCACCTAAATCTTCTTGAGTTCGCTTTTGTTCTGTGGGAGGTAAAAATACAGTGTATGGGTCGCCAACTGCCGCGACCATTCCCTTAATTGCTCCATAAACCATCTCCTTTGTATCAAGTTTTGTCTTGTCGTAATATGAGTTTTCCAAACGATCCCAGACACTCCAAAAAAGTGCAAACTCCACATTTTGTTTGTCTTGAGGTGTTGCGCGGTTTATCGTAACTTGAGGAACAATTTTTTCTCGATTTACAACAACGTCTTGATGTCCAAGCCACCAACCACCAAAAAATGACACGAAGCAAAAAGACAAAATAAGCGCAAAGAGTCGAACCTTGGAAAGAGAAACTTTCATTATTTATTTAAGAATAACTGAATTATAAACTCGTTTAACTCGAGCTTGCAACTCTCGTTAAACAATTTTGAACCCAAAATACTGTTGTTGAGATGCAAACTGGACTATTTTGGGTATAGAGACTTTGAAAGAGGCTCTCGCTTAGCGATAAATGCAACCATTAACTTACTTTAACGCTAAATGGAATTAATGCCAGGAATCTTGCTCTTTTTATCTCGCGGGTTAGCAACCTTTGATGCCTTGCACAAATGCCGCTTCTGAAACGTGACACTATCCTTCCTCTGTCGTTGACAAATTTGGACGCCAAATCTGCCTCTTTGTAGCTTGGAGCAACTTTTTCTTTACAAAAAGGACAGAACGCGTTCAAGACGCGCCTTGTGTGTTTTTTTTGAACTCGCTTTTTTTCTTTTGCCATATATATATCAGTTCATCAGTTTTCAGTTTACCAGTCACCAGTTTGCAGGTTTTATTTTAAACCGACTCACCAATACCTAACAAACCGAAACCTGACTAAATGGATTTCATTAAAAGGGAATATCTTCTCCCTTTTCCGCTTGTTTTTCTTTTTTCTTAGGTTCTTCCTTAGATGCCTCAGGTTTTTTCTCTGGCTTTTCAACAGCCGTTGCTAAATCTTCCGGAATATCTAAATCTTTGCCTTTCGGACCTCCTGCTCCACCCAAGAAAATAACTTCGTTTGCTACAACTTCGGTCGTTTTGCGTTTAATGTTGTCTTGCCCTTCCCACTCGCGCGTAGACAGTCGGCCTTCAACATATACTTGCTTACCTTTTGTTAAAAATTCTGAACAAATCTCAGCCAAACGATTCCAGGCAACAACTGTAACAAACTCCACATCCTCTTTTGTCTCACCTGTTTCAGTTTTCCATTGCCTGTTTGTGGCCAGTCCAAAAGTGCAAACCGCAGTTCCCTGGGGAGTATATCGCAACTCCGGATCGCGCGTTAAATTCCCTATTAATAAAACCTTGTTTAATGATCTACTTGCCAACTCTTTTCACCACCCCTCTACGATAATTTTCAATTTGAAATTTGAAATTTTTAATCAACTCCGATAAGATCGGAGTCAAATCTAAATTTTATAATGCTTAAATTTAATTCATTGAAAATTACTTTTTTCCCACAGCGTTTTTCTTCTCTGCTGTTTTCTTTGCTGTCGCCTTCTTAGACTTTACCTTAGTCTTAGACTTAGACTTAGGATCAGGTTCTTTCTCCGTCTCTGTCTTCTTTGCCTCTTTTTCGCTTTTCTTAACTTTTGCCTTATCAGTCTTAATAATAAGATGCCTTAAAATCTGGTCGTCGTTTTGCAAAAGTCTGTCAAATGATCCAACTTTATCAGAAGGCAAATTAGCGATTATAAAATAGTAAACACCTTCACTTTCGTGCTTAATTGGGTATGCAAACTCACGTATACCCCATTTTTCAGTTTTCTCAAAACTTCCGCCAGCTGACGCTGCGGTTTTTTCGATTTTTTCCAAAACAGCCTTTTGCTTTGCATCGGCAAGTTTGGAGGATAAAATAACAGTTAATTCGTACATAATTACAACAAACGACAAACAACATACAACAAAGTTAGGAGGTCAACTTTTATTATTTCCTTTGTTCTAGGCTGTTTGTTCTAATCATCATTATATCAGCTTCACATTCTTCATGCAAGAAAGGCCTAGAGGTCATTAGTGAGAATTTCCTGAACTTTCCCTTCCCAGTCTAAAACAACCACCACATCCTTTGATCCCAGCTGGACTGGATTGTAAATATGACTCCCTAAATAATTCTCTGTTTTTCCAACCAAAGATTTTGTGTGCAATCTCACCTTGCGAACATCCAGCGGGGCTAACTTCCATTCTTGATTCTTTTCATCTTGCTGGAAATGCAAGTAGAGCTTATTTGCATTATCAATAAAGTTGGGCGGGTATACAGAATTCCAGAATCCAGGTTGAATTTTTGCAGGTTCGATACCTAAATGCTGGAACAGCTCCAACGATTCTTCTGTGTAGGCAGTTTTCTTTGGCGTTATGTCTCTGGTGGATATTCCCACCTTGGGCAAAGTTTCGATAAATCTGCCAATCGAAACACTGTTTGTTGTATCCAAAAAATAATCTGCTTGCGAAATTTTAAGATTAATTTTCCCTCTCAATTCATAATGGGGAATTGCGTATAGCCCGGAAACAGATTCAACTTCCCTAACATTTTCCCCTAAAGTATCCGTCCAAAATTGAGGATCAAGCAAAGTGATAGCGTAACCAAAATTGCCTCTAGGCGCAATAATTTCAACCACTGCCTGTTTAAAGCCATCTTTTCTTCTCAGCTGTTCTGTTACAAATTTCCCATCCAGCTGATCGGGTAAGCTCACTTGTTTGTTAAACGATTTCAGTTTTGTCCTCTCCCAGCCGGCAATATCAGACCTTTTTGCTCTCCCTTCAAAGGTGAACTCGTTCCCTCGAGCTAACTCAGTCCTCATATACTCGTACTTTGCCTCAAGAATTCCAGCTGCGCGAGGGTCCCTTTTCCTAAGTTGTTCTATTCTTTGTAAAAAAACAGGACCATTTGACATAAACTCGCTGAAAGTTTCAGCAAAATCCTCAACCGGATTAGTTGTGGAGTAACCAGAAACAAACCAGCCAAGTTCATCAATATTGCTTGGCAACTTGCCAAAATAGATCGATTCATAAAGCATTTTTTGCATTTTCCCTACTGTTCGTTCAAAACCAACTTGAAAATCCCTAAATTTCTTGTCTTGTGATAAGCCTATCAGTCTACTTTCAGCCCTTTGAAGATCGGAAATGTAATGCCCTCCTTCATGAAATATAACCGATGCGTCAGTCTCCGATCCCAACACCATTACCTGTTCCCTATTAGGAAAACGTTTGCCATATCCAGGTTCGTAGTGTCCTCCCCCTCTATTGCTTTCAATAAATATTTGTTGTGGCGGGGGCATTCCTTGATTTCTAAGGAACAAGGCAAATCTTGCAAGCGACCCCGCCCAACTTTGTGGCATCACAATCCAGCTATTATTATCAACAACGATATTCAGCCTTAGGTCAATTAATCCCAAAATGTTTTCGCAATCTTCTTGTTGCAAAGATTTTTTCTCGGGATCGCGCTCAATTAATTCAGAAAACCTGGCTCTTACAAGATTAAAGGCTAATAAATTATCTATAGCCTTTTCATTCACCGCCAATTCTCTTCCTTCAAAGTGTAGTCTTCCATTCTGATCAAATCGGTATTCGCTTTTTCCGTTCTTCAACAACCCCCACGAAGCTAATAAAAAAACTCCTCTTTCGAGAAAATAGCTTGATTGTTCTTTTGAGCTTTTAACAATCTCAGCCTCAGAAGATGAGTCTTTTTCTTTCTCGTACTTGACCTTCCATGTATAGTTTTTCAGACCACTATTGGCGACTTGCTCAAATTTCTCTTGTTCATTCAAGAACTTAAAGATCTGATCTTTTAACACTTCTTCCTGCTCTCTTTTATTCTTCGCCCTTTCCAACTCCTCAAGAAAATTTTTTCGCTCCGATTGTTCTTCCTTAGTCGCTTGAGCTGCAATTAAACTTCTAGTGTGACTTAATTCTGCTTCGGTCTTAAGAAAACCCGGAAGCCCAACTGCAGCAATAGCCGCAGTTCCTAAACCTGCGCCGGCCAAACCAGCCATAAAGTCTCGACGGGTAACTCTTTTTTGAAGTAAACTTTCAATCTTTCCTTTTAAAGGATCCACTGCAGCCTGTTTTACTGGTAGTTGTTCACCTGATTCTTCCATTACTTCGAATTCATTTTAATCACAATACAAACACCATTGCAATACACGGATGTATTCGGTGGTATTAGGCAATATATGGCAATATCTGGTAATATATGGAAACATCTGGTAATGTTAGGATATGCTAATTCCTCCTAAATACACACTCACACAAAAAATTGTTGAACTTTTGCAATCGATTGAGGGCTCGCGAGAAGTCATCAACTCAATCCAAATCCCACCAGAAGTTGAAGCAAACATAAGACGCCGATCAACTTTAAAAAGTTCATTGTTTTCTGCTCGAATCGAAGGCAACACAATCGACTTGGACGAAATATCGCGGCTCCCTTCCCAAGACCAGAGGAAGGTAGAAGTTTATAACATTTTGAAAGCTCTGAATTGGATTCATCAAAGAGCAGCACGAGATTTAACAATCAAAGATGTTTTAAATTTACACGAGCTGGCTCTGAATTCTCTTATAGAAAAACAAAACTTAGGAAGTTTTAGAACTAACTTCGAGGCTATCTTTAATTCAGCTGGTATTGCAATCTACCTTCCACCTCGCCCTGTTCAAGTTCCACCTCTTTTAAACCGGCTGCTTAAATATGCAAACAGTCCAAAGGAGCCTTTTATTCCAATTCGGGCTTGTATCGCCCACTACACATTTGAAAAAGTTCATCCTTTTTTGGACGGAAACGGACGCGTTGGCCGCCTATTTTTGCAAGCAGTTCTGGCAAAAGGCGGATATGGAATGAAATCACTGACGTCGATTGAAGAATATCTCGACAGCCACAGATCGGAATATTACCGTTCGCTTGAAGAACCAGAAAAAGATATAAGCGACTATTTGGAATTTATGTTGCGAGCTTTGGCGCAAACGGCAGAAGAGGCACGAACGCAGGTGTTGACAAAACAAAAAGCGGAAATTGAAGATACACTACTTCCCCGACGAGCTGAAATTTTAAACATTGTTAAAGATCATAAACTTGTTGGCTTTGACCAAATCCGCCGCCGATTTCCCAAAATTAACGAAAGGACTCTGCGCTACGACCTCAAAAAACTAGCAGACTCTGGTTTCATCAAAAAAAGAGGAACAACAAAGGGAGTTTATTATGGTCCATCTGATAACGCGTAGCACCAGTGGCCATAGAAGCGGAGCTGCAATATGCTTCGCAAGCTATGCAATTGTGAAATCCCGCTCTTTTACTCGCATCTTTTTTTCCATGAAGAAAGCTACAAAAAGAGCTGTAAAAAATGAAAACAGACTAATTAAATTTCCCGCTTTTCTAATTGGCGTATCCTCAAATGACAATACCACTTCGTGATTCCCTTTAGGGACACTAACATCAATAAAGCCATATTCATTTTTGAAAGAAAACGGGGTCTTTTGCCCATCCATATAAACTTGCCAACCTGGGAAATAGTTTGTATAGAACCGCAACAAAGAATCTTCTTGCGCGTTTATTCCATATACTTTGTAATTCGCTTTCAAATCAGTTTTGTAAAATGTTGCCTTGCCCGAAGATGCCTCCACTTCAGAGGCCGGAACAATAAAAGACTTTGGCAATACTTTTGTAACATCCTTGTAATAGAGTCCACTCGGAACACTCTTGTGAATAATTTCATGATCGCCCACGTCTTTTTCTAATCCTTTAAGGAAGTTTTGATTATTGTAGTTGATTATATTTTCTGGAATGTAATAGGCGGGATGTAAATACCCTGAATAAAAAGCAATAACCAAAATAACTATAGCTAGATAAGTCAATAAACGTTGTACGCTGTTTTTGATAAACAAAAATATTCCTCCTCCAACAACAGATGTGCAAAATATTATTAAGGTCAGGTACCTCCAAGGAAATTGAAAATAACCAAAATAGGGCAGCTTTTCCCAAACGAAGCTTGAAATGTCAAACATCATAAAAATGGAAATTACTAACCCTATTCCAGATGAAATTAATAACCAGTGAACGAACTCAAATTTGCCTTTACGAATTAAGAAATTGATTAATAACCCTATACATATTATTAACAAAATCCAATGAACGACTCCTATTTGAAAAGACATTTGGTCCTCACAACCAGGTAAAGATGGTCCATAATCCCACTTGTTTGAAAATATTTGTAAAGGACATACAAAATGAAGGTGATAGCTACCAGCTCCAGTGAATGTTCCTTGCGATTGTGTATATTTGGTTTCGAAAATACTTGGCAAAACAAAGAAAGAAGAAATTAAAAATCCAAAAAGGAGCGATACGGAGGAAGATATAAATATTTTTTTTGATCTGTATTTTAATAGAAGAAATATTTGAAATAAAACAATCACTGGTCCAAAAATCGCAGTTGTTAAAACATGTGAAAGTGAAAAAGCTCCAAATATTATTGTTGTTGCGAAAAAATATCTGCCCTTTTGCTTTTCCCAATAGGAATTAAGGGCCCAAAATATACCTGGTGCAAGCGAGATCGCAGTAAATTCGGCCATAGAAGCTCTGACGTAATATTGCAGAATATGGTAAGGAGCAAAAACGTATAACAAGGCCGATGTTAATCCACCCAAAACTCCAAAATGTTTTCTTGAGAATAAATACATAAAAAAGCCCGACGATAGCCATAACAGAGATGAAATAAAATTAAATGCTGCCAAATTAGGAAGGCCAAATAGTTTGGGAATTAAGTACAAATAGTAGAAACCTGGTGGATAAAAGTTGAATTGGGGCACTCCTGTTCCAGGATAATATGTGTCAACATACCTTATAGGAAATTGTCCGTCCAAGAAAGCACTCGAAAATTGTCTTGTAAAAACTAGTTGAAAAAGAATGTCATGCGCCTTCATGATCATCCCGCTGTTTACCAAAAATGGCCATAGAAGAACTGCAACCGCGACAACCGTTACTGCAATTGCCAAAAATTTTAATATTCCCTCAGTCGGATCCTGCCCGAAAGATCGTTCTCCGCTCGAGTCCATATTATCAATATATAATTGTCCTAAAGGGAGATCAAGGAAGAAAATATCAAAAGGTGTAGGCAGGTCAGCACATGGTATACACTTTACAGGTGAACGATATGTTAAGTATCGTAATACTTGTTTAACACTCTTTGGG
>Ga0155353_105_pt1 | contig 34267 bp, 36 predicted proteins | sample RifCSPhighO2_02_FD_106321 | JGI IMG/M metagenome (GOLD analysis project Ga0155353, IMG submission 106321) | Candidatus Blackburnbacteria bacterium RIFCSPHIGHO2_02_FULL_39_13
TACGTGGAATTCTTGACCGTTTAATATTGCTGATAATGCCATATGCTGTATTGTATCAAATATAAGGCTATTTGTGAAGCTGGGCGTAATCTAACAACACATATGCGAAAGTTGGTAAACTAAAAATGCATATGAGAGTTGAACCTGGGTTGATAATAAAAACATTTAAAAAGTGTGATTTTGTGGTTGTTGACTGTGCTTGTGATTTGGGACTCCACATATCTACTGTTTACAGGTGGATTAAAAGAGCAAGAACTTACAGAGGCAAGTTAGTTTCAAATATAGAAAGAAAATCAACCAAACCTAAAACATTTAGAGGATGTGTGCTCTCAATAGAGCAACTAGATAAAGCTGCAGTTTTAAGAAAAGAGACTGGCTGGACTGCTGAAAAGATAGTTTCAGAACTTAACCTTCCGATTTGTTCCCTAACACTTCACAGAAAGTTTACAAAACTTGGTCTTGTGAGAAAATATGGTTGTCACAAAAGACCAAGGTTTCAAAACACATTACATATGCACTTAGGAAACACCAAAACTATTGGGTATTTACAGTTTGATGTTAAGTACATAACACCTCAGCTTTCAGGTCTTCCATATACCTGTTTTGAATATGCGGCCATTGATATTTTTAGTAGGTACAAAGAAGCAGTAATCTTAAACCACCTTGATTCTGACGGATCAATGAGCGCCCTTCTTGAAATATTACCAAAGCTTCCTTTTAAACCTGTATTTATTCAAACTGACAATGGTATTGAGTTTCAAGGAAGGTTTCACACAATGTGTGAAGACATGAACCTCAAACACCACCTAATTCACAAAAATACCCCTAACGAGAATGCATTAATTGAAAGATCATTCAGGACTGATGAAGAAGAATTTTTCTTTAGATTAGATAAAGCTCCAGAACACTACGACCAGTTAAGAAACTGGTTTGCCACTTACCTGGAAATGTATAATACTTACAGACCACATTTGGGAATTAACCTTAAAACACCAATGAAAATTGTACAAGAACAACTAAGTTTCGCAAATGTGTGTTAGATTAAGGTTTGGAGTATAATCCATTCTCTAATACCACAAAACTCTACTGGTACTTGACTTCCATGTGCTAATTATCTAGTATCAGCAAGGACATACATTTTATCTAGGATTAACAACCTTTCGCGGGTTGTTTTTGTTTTAAAGGAAAATGCTAAAAATCAACTATAATCAAAGAAAAAGGTTAACCCTGGAGGGCTTCGAGCAGCTTAAAAAGGAGCTGGAGGAATTAAAAAACAAACGTCCAGGAATTGTGGACAGGCTTGCCAATGCTCGCTCGATGGGTGATTTATCTGAAAACAATGACTACCACAACGCTCTAGAAGCTTTGGAGTTTTTGGATAACAGAATTTCTGAGCTTGAGGAGGTTATAAAGACTGCTGAGGTTGTAAAGCAATCTTCAAGTAATAGTTCTGAGGTATCTTTAGGATCAAAAGTTAAAGTAGGTATTAACGGCAGGCAACATGTTTTCCATATTGTTGGAGAATGGGAGGCAGATCCTCAAGAAAAGAAGATTTCTCACGAATCACCGTTGGGACGCGCGTTAGTTGGCAGAAAGGTTGGTCAAGAAGTTGAAGTTGAAGCTCCCGCAGGCAAGGTTGTTTACAAGATCATTTCCATAGAATAATTCTTCTGGCACTCAAGCACGATTCCTGTTAGAATTACTTCTATATGTTTTGGGCCGATAAAATAGCCAAAGAGATTATTCAATCTGGGAAGTATCAACCCTATAGAGTTGATGATATGTTTACGCCTTCTGGGTTTGCTCATGTCGGATCGCTGCGTGGTCCGCTTGTGCACGACCTAATTACTAAAGCAATAAGGGACGCAGGTGAAAAACCTTTATATACATTTGTAATAAATGACTTTGACCCAATCGATGGTTTGCCTCAAGAACTACAAGAAAAATTTGAACAATATTTAGGTTTTCCTCTTTGCAATGCTCCATCACCTAATGGAAAGTTGGAGAGCTTTGCTGAGTTCTTTGCAAATGATTTTAAGAAAGTATTGACTGACCTTGGGATGGAAGCAAAGTTTTTATCTTCATGGGATATGTATCACGAAGGGAAGTTTAATGAGGTGATTAAAGAAGCTTTGGATGGTACGGACAAAATCAAAGCAATCTATAAGCGAGTAAGTGGTAGTAAAAAGGGAGACGAGAATTGGTATCCTTTCCAAGTTATTTGTCCAAACTGTGGAAAGCTCGGAACGACACGAGTGGTTGGGTGGGATGGAAAAACCGTTGAATATGTTTGCGAACCAGAAATGGTAACTTGGGCTAAAGGTTGTGGCAATACAGGTAGAATAAGTCCCTTTGATGGAAATGGTAAACTTCTGTGGAAAGTTGATTGGCCTGCACACTGGAAGGTGTTGGGAATAACTATTGAAGGGGCAGGAAAAGATCATTCAACAGCTGGAGGTTCAAGGGACATTGCACGAGAGATTTGCAAGGAAGTCACAAACTACCCGGAACCTTACAATTTGCCATATGAGTTTTTTCTTTATGGAGGTAAAAAAATGTCGTCTTCCAAAGGCTTGGGTTTGAAGGCTCGAGATTTGATAAGCGTGCTTCCCCCGAACGTTGGCAGGTTTCTATTTTCAAAAACCGACTATCGAGAAGCAATTGAGTTTGATCCTTCAGGGACTCTTGCAATTTCAAGCTTGTTTGACGAATATGATCGATCTTGGAATGCTTACGTCGAAGGATCTGACGAGACTTTATCGCGAACTTTTGAGTTTTCTCAAACAGGTGTGTTGCCTCCAAAAGAAAAAACTTTTATATCACGGTTTCGTGATGTTGTTAATTACATCCAACTTCCAAACATTGTTTTAGTAGACAAATTTAATGAACTAAAAGGCGAACTGCTTACTTCTTTTGAAAAGGAAATATTGGAAGAGAGGGAAAGATATGCACGTGTGTGGCTAAAAAATTATGCGCCCGAAGAGGTAAGTTTCCAAATGGCTCAAACACTACCTGACGTTGCAAAACATCTAACCGATTTACAAAAAAACTATCTCGTTCGAGTCGCTGAATTAATAAGAGAAGAAAATACTGCTGACGAATTGCAAATAAAATTATACAATTTGTCTAAAGAGTTGGAACTCGGAGCAAAGGAGGCATTTTCTGCAATTTATATAGCATTTACGGGACGCGAGTCAGGTCCAAAGGCAGCCTGGTTTTTGCTTCAATATCCCAAAGATGTGGTTGTCAAAAGATTGATGGAAGCAGCTGAGAGTAAGGAGGAAGTATTATGACACGAGACGAGGCTCTAAAATTGTTACACGAACATATGCAGTCTCCAAATCTTCGCAAGCATTGTTATGCAACAGAAGCTGTAATGAGGGCTTTGGCCAAACGTTTAGGTGGTGACCCAGAAACCTGGGGAATTGCTGGATTGGTGCATGACGCGGATTACGAAGAGTTCAAGGACAAACCCCAAGAACATACAAAAATGGCTGCAAAATGGTTACAGGAAGCGGGTGTGAGTGAGGAAATTATAAATGCAATATTAGCCCACGGTTGGGGATATATTGAGGGTAATCCTGAGCCGAAAACCAAAATGGAATGGGCTTTATATTGTTGTGATGAGTTGACGGGATTTATTGTTGCAGTTGCGCTGGTGCGCCCCGACCCCCCTTCGCCTTTGGCTTCGGAGGGGCAAGGAAAAAGCAAGTTGCAAATGGTTACAGTAAAAGCTGTTATGAAAAAGTGGGGTGAAAAAAGTTTTGCTGCTGGTGTGACCCGTGGACAAATTGAAGAATGTGATACTCGCCTGGGAATTCCTTTGCCGGAATTTATTGCAGTTGCACTTGGGGCGATGCAAGAAAGGTCAGATGATTTAGGCTTGTAGGCTTTGCCATCCAGGACCTGATCCGGGATCTATATGAATTTTATAGATTCCGGCATCCGCCGGAATGACAGTAGAAAAAGGTATATGTCTCCAAAAAGAAAATTTTCTCACTTTAATTTAGATAATGGAATTGAAGTTGTTGTATATCCGATTAAGGAGGTAGAAGCTGTTTCTATTCAAGTAGCGATGTTGGCGGGGAGTTCTAGCGAGGACGAAGATAAAGTTGGAACACTCCATTTTTTAGAACACCTTCTTTTTCAAGGCAGTAAAAAATATCCGACTCAAATGGATGTTGCGCTAAATTTTGAGGAAATAGGTGCCTCACACGACGCATCGGTTAGTGCGCTTGATACAAAGTTTTGGTTTTTTGCTCCAGACTCAAAAGTAAAAGAAGCACTCGAAAATGCATATGAGATGATCTCGAATCCTATATTTCCCGACCGTGCTATTGAAAACAGTAGGCAAGTAATATTGACAGAACAACAAGATTTTTGGGATATTCCTGAAAATCAATTTAGGAACGGGTATATAAAAGCAAGATGGGGAGAAAAACATCCTTACACTCGTGTTGGGTTTGGAGAAAAAAATGTAGTTGCTGCCCTTGATAAAGAAAAAATTTGGGAAACTTACAACAGATATTTTATCCCACCCAATTTTAAAATCGCAATCGCTGGAAATATAGACGAGGAGATGGCCCAAAATTTACTAAATAATACGTTTGGGTCTTGGAAAAAGGATGGAAAAGTAATTAAAGATAATGACTTAAGATTAGAAAAAATCAATCCTACTTATTATATTTTTAATCAGCCTCGCAAGCAGGTAAATATTGGTATTTCGTTTAGTATGAAAGGGCAAAAAGATTACGACATAAAGAAACTCCTGTCTTTAGGCGTTTTAAGTTTCTTGGTTGGGGGAGGATTTACATCAGTTCTTTATCAACGTTTGAGAGAGGAATTGGGACTGGTTTACTCTATTTGGACGGTTCGCTCGATTTGGCCATATGTTGGAAGTTTTGACGTTGTGGGTAAAACGAGTACAGAAAATTTAAAAGTAAGCATGGATGAAATATTTAATACGCTGGACGGTATAAAGAAAAATGGATTTAAAGAAAGTGATTTCAGGCGGGCAATCAATTATTTAAACATGAACTCCAAGATGCATTTTTCGGATCCTAGAAAAATTGCTGATTATTTCTTGGGACTTATGCTTGACGAGCTTGAGATGTACGTTCCCGAAGATTACATAAGGATTGCAAATTCGATAAAGATTAGTGAGATTAACGAATTGGCTCAAGAAGTTTTTGATTTCAAGAGTATGGGCATGGGACTTATGGGTGACGAGAAATTAATTTTGGAGTCTGGAGTTAAAAATATTTACGGGCAATTAACCTCAATTCAATAATTTTGGTATAATTGCGTAGTGCACGAAGCATATTACAAGCTTTGCTTATACTACGTCTATGGTTGATATTCAGCTTATAAGAACAGATTCGGAAAAGGTTAAGATTGGTGTCCAAAAAAAGGGCTACGACGTGGGTATTGTTGATAAGGTTTTGGAACTGGACGAAAAGAGGCTAGAGCTATTAAAAAAGGTTGAAGATTTAAGAAAAGAGCGAAATGAGCTTGGAGAGTTAGGTGCACAACGCACAAAAGAAGATGAAGAAAGAGGAAAGAAGATTAAGGAAGAATTAAAATCTCTCGAGACCGAGATGGAAAGCGCAACCTCAGAGTTTAACCAAGTTCTTCAAGGTATTCCCAGTCTTCCATTTGATGATGTTCCGGAAGGAAAAAGCGAAAGTGAAAATAAGGTTTTAAGAACTGTGGGCGAGCCGACGAAATTTGATTTTGAACCATTAGACCACGTTGAACTGGCAAAAAAGTTGGACATTATAGATTTTGAAGCTGGAGCAAAAGTAGCAGGGTCCGGTTTTTACTATTTAAAAAATGATGCGGTGTTGCTTGAGTTGGCCTTGGTTCAATACGGACTAAACTTTTTAGCAAAAAAGGGTTTTACTCCGACAATTACGCCTGACTTGGCAAAAGAAAAGTATTACTTGGGAACAGGCTATTTACCTCGAGGGCCTGAGGCACAAATTTACAAAGCTGAAGGGCTGGACTTGGGGCTAATCGCAACGGCCGAAGTTACTTTGGCAGGACTTCACGCCGACGAAACATTAAATGAAAAAGAATTACCTAAAAAATATGGTGGTTATTCCCATTGCTTTCGAATGGAGTCGGGGTCTTACGGTAAGTACTCAAAAGGACTTTATCGGGTTCATCAATTTACAAAAGTTGAGATGTTTGTCTACAGCAAGCCTGAGGGGTCGCAAGAGATGCATCAAGAATTATTAGGTCTTGAAGAAGAATTTTGGGAAAGTTTAGGAATTCCGTATCGTGTTGTTGAGATGTGTACTGGAGATTTAGGCGCGCAAGCGGCAAGAAAATACGACCTTGAAGCTTGGATGCCAGGGCGGGGTGATTGGGGCGAGGTGATCTCAGCTTCAAATACAACAGATTACCAAGCAAGAAATTTGAATATCAAGTTTAAGAGAGGAGGCAGAACAGAATTTGTCCATACATTAAACGGTACGCTTGTTGCAACCTCGCGTGGGATGATAGCTATCTTGGAAAATTACCAGCAAAAAGATGGAACTGTTAAGGTTCCTGAGATACTAGTTTCTTATGTGGGAAAAGATAAAATTGGAGGTGAAAGTACAAAATGATCAAGAAAATATTTTATTTGATTATAGCTTTGTTCGCTCTGTTCGTGGCCTGGATGAATTTAACACCAGGGCATTTTCAAGAAGGATGTTGCGGGATCAGTTATTCAACCGAAGAAGGGTGCAGAGTCCAAAATGTTATTTATTGCACGCCCCAAACTGGTTTAGGTAAACCGATGAACCAACTTGCGCTTAAACTGGCAATACTTGATTTTAATAGATGATTATTTTCATTTTAAGTACCTTTTACCTTTTAATCTGTCGGGCAAATACTCGATTTGCTCTTTTTTCTCACCCTTTGGACTGTGGGAGTAGTCGTAGCCCTTGCCGTACCCAATTTCTTTCATCAACTTTGTTGGTGCATTAAGTATGTGCATCGGAATTGGCAAATTCCCAAATTCATGAACATCTTTAGCGGCTTCGCCGTAAGCAATATAAAGGGCGTTTGATTTTGGGGCTTTTGCTAAATAGGCTACAACTTCTGCCAAAATTACATTGCATTCCGGCACTCCGATTTTGTTACATGCCTCAAAAGCTGAATTAGCCAAAATCAAAGCTTGGGGGTCGGCAAGTCCGATATCTTCAGCGGAAGCACGAATCAACCTCCGCGCAATATATAAAGGATCTTGTCCGGCCTCGAGCATCCGTGCCAAATAATACAAAGCTGCGTCAGGATCAGAGCCCCGAATTGATTTATGAAGTGCTGAAATCGTGTTGTAGTATTCTTCGCCTTTTAAATCAAACGACAAATATCTTTTTTGCAATGTTTGTTCTGCAATTGTTGAGGATACTTGCTTATTATTGCTAATTTGAGCTGCTATCTCCAAAGTGTTCAAGAGGGATCGGGCGTCGCCATTTGACGCGACCAACAAAAAGGATAATGCGTCATCGTCAACTTTTACCCCAAGTTCTTTAATTGCTTTTTCTGCAATTGCTTGCAAGTTTTCCTCGGTCAATTGCTTTAAGACCAACACCCGAGTTCTGGAAAGTAGTGGTCCAATTACTTCAAATGAAGGGTTTTCAGTCGTTGCACCAATAAAGACTAAACTTCCTTTTTCAACATGCGGAAGAAGTTTATCTTGTTGGGCTTTGTTAAAACGGTGTATTTCGTCGATAAAAATAATTGGAGGTTTGGCTATGGTCGGTGAAATTTCACCAAATCCTAGTTGGGACGAAGTTGCTGTGTTTTTGGGAATAACCTTTTCAATATCTTTAGTTGAGGCATTCACTGCTGAAAACTCGAAAAACGGGCTGCTAAGTTTACTCGCAATAAGTCTTGCCAAAGTTGTTTTTCCGGTTCCCGGAGGTCCCCAAAAAATTAGTGAAGGGAAAACGCCGGTTTCTTTTGCGTTGTCTAAAAGTTTTCTGACGATTCCATCCTTGCCAACAATATGTTCTTGTCCAACAAACGCGGGAAAGTCTTTTGGCCTCAATTTTTCAGCAAGTGGAGTTTGCACACATCTATTCTACACCGAAAAAAGACCGAAAGAAAGACTTTACTTTACGGTTGGGGTTGGTCTATCATAACAGGGTGATCAAGAAAATCTTGCCACCACTAATCTACCGCGAACAATTTGCCCAAATATTTTTTACTATCCGGGAAGTGTTTGGGATACTTTGGAATATTAATCCACGGCTTACTATTTTAGTTTTAGCACTCAGTTCTTTTTTTGGTTTTTTGTCGCTCCCTATTTTTTATCTTGAGAAACTTATTTTAGACAAACTGGTTGGGAGTATTGGAACCTCAAATTGGCAAGCCGCAATCTATCCCCTTGCTCTTTTGATTGGAGCAAGGGCACTAGCAGAGACTATTAGAAATGTAATCGGAAGTATTCAGTCATATGCAAAGCAAGTAGCTTCTCGGGCGTTTAATATCCGAGTGGAGATAATGTTAGGTGAGAAGTTGGCTACTCTTGACGCACAAACTATTAACGATCCAACTTTTCAAGATCGGTACAACAAAATCGAGCGACAATCAGGAAACAGAGGATGGAGCTTGATTATGTCGTTGACAGACATCCCCGGATCTATATTAGGACTAATTTCTTCAGCTGGAATTCTTTTGTTCTTGAGCCCACTAGTAGTTGTTCTGGCTGCGCTTGTAACTTTTCCGGTAATTTTAGTTGACAGAGACTACGTTAAAAAGGGATATGAACTAGATAGTAAGCAATCACTTCGTTATCGAATTTACGGGTGGCTTGCAAGCTACCTTCAAGAGACAAAAAGATATTGCGAATTAAGGATTCTTTCTCTTCAAGGTCACCTTGTAAATAGGATGAAAAATATTTCGAATGAATTTTTGGAAGAGGACAAAAATCTTAGAGCCAAAAGAGAAAAATCCAGGATTTGGACATATTTTCCTTATTTGTTTTATTACGGCGGCACTAACATTTATTTTGCATTCCTAGTAATAACTACAAAGATTTCCGTTGGTTCATATCAAATGTTTTTAAGAGCGTTGCTTTCTGTCGGACAAAACTTCAGTTCACTATTTAACTCTTTTTCGGAAATATATGAAAACTACGTTTACGTTGAGGACATTCATTGGTTTATGAATCTTAAACCTCAAATGAATGTGAACGAAAATGGGGAAAAAGTAGAGAAGGTTGTTAACGGAATTGAATTTAAAGATGTGTGGTTTAAATACGCAGAAGATAAGGATTGGATATTGAAAGGCATAAATCTTAATCTAACGTTAGGTGAAAGGATAGCAGTAGTTGGAGAAAACGGCGCTGGAAAATCTACCTTGATAAAGCTTCTTACGCGTTTTTATGATCCTTCTGAAGGAGCTGTTGAGTTGGACGGCAAAGATGTTAGGTTGTTAAATTACGAGTATTATCACAAACGGTTTGCAGTCCTATTCCAAGATTTTGAAACATATCCATTTTCAGTTATCGACACAATAGGCTTTGGAGACGTGGAGCGGATGAAAGACATTGAAGGTATTAAGGTTGCAGCTAAAAAAGCAGATATTGACGAATTTGTAGAAAGTTTGCCGCTAAAGTATGAAAATCCATTAAATCAACAATTTGACAAGGGTGTGCAACCTTCCGGAGGTCAGTGGCAGAGATTTGGGATAGCGAGAATGTTGTTTCGCGAAAAAGCTGATATTTTAGTGCTCGACGAGCCGACGTCAAACGTTGATCCGGAGGCAGAAGAGAAAATTTTTAATGAACTCCTTAAAAAATCAAAGTCTAAAATTTTAATCTTTGTGTCCCAAAGATTTTCGACAGTCAGACGAGCCGACAAAATTTTAGTTGTCGACAAGGGAAAGGTAATTGAGCAAGGGACACATGAGGAGTTAATGAAATTGGACGGAAAGTATACTAGGCTGTTTAAGCTTCAAGCAAAAGGATATGTTTAAACTTATAAAAATATTAGAGGAAGTTGAGTCTCCATACAACGGCAAAATTCAAGTTGTCCAAACCTTTGAAGGAAGACGGATTTTGGTTGGTGGAGTAAGCCAAAGCGGATGGCTTGTTAAGAAGGTTTGGGAAACCGCCCTAAAAAGATTGAAGAAGGACAAAGCGGAAGCTGGGGAAATACTAATATTAGGGCTTGGAGGAGGGTCGATTACGGAGGTTGTTTCGGGCCTTTGGCCAAATGCCCAAATGACAGCAGTTGACATAGACTGTGAGATGGTTAACATGGGAAAGAAGTATTTGGACCTTGATAAGGTAAAAAATTTAAGAATAGAAATAGAAGACGCAGAAAAATTTGTTAAAAGCACAAAGAAAAAATACGACTTTGTACTTATAGATTTGTACAAAGGGCCAAAAATGCCAGAACAATTCATGGGGAAAAAGTTTGTAGAGGCTTTTTACCAGTTGCTTGAAAAAAGTGGCGTTGCAGCGTTTAATCATTTGTTTACTCAAACGGAAAAAAATGACGCACTTTCTCTTGAAGGTAAATTACGCGAAAATTTTTCGTCAATTTTGCGCGTATATCCAGAAGCAAATGTTGTATATTTATGCTTCAAAGAATGAGTTTTTTGGTAGGATCTTTATAATACAAAGTGGTACAAAGATTATCAGAATGGATCTGCGAGTGCTATAATCTTTTTAAACTAGATACGGCTTGAAAAATCGCTCCTATTTGCTCCTCTTGCGCACAATAAAATGGGTTGACACATGTTTTTATTTTGCTTCATAGTGAATGCAGAACGTAAATCAAAACCCTGTTTTTTCTTTGTTCTTTTCTTACAAGTGCTTAAGCAAAAGAACATTTGCACTTGTAATATAGAAATATAAGGGTTTTAAAACGTTTTGGAGAAAAAGAGAGGTAGGTGATGAAAATGGCAGCCAAAAAAAAGAAGAAGGCAGGAAAGAAAAAGAAGAGATAAGTTCTCGAGAAAGGATGGGCCCACGCAAAGTAAAAGTTTTTGGTAATGAGATGTGGGCTTTTCCTGTTTTTTTGACACTAGTGATATCTCCAGGCAGCTTCAAATGGTATAATCAATCTTGTAAACGCAAGATTTCATATGACTTTAAGTCAGAATCAATCTTGTAAACGCAAGATTTCATATGACTTTCAGTCAGAATCAATCTTGTAAACGCAAGATTTCATATGGTTTCTTGTGTCACGAATTATTTGATCGGCCGTAATATATATGATAAATGTATTTTCAAGCCTATTTGATCCCAATAAAAAAGAAGTTCAAAGACTCTCTGAGATTGTTGAAGAAATAAATAAACTTTCCCCAAAATTCGAGAAGTTAAAAGAAACAGATTTTGTGAAAAAGACTCTCGAGTACAAAGAAAGAATTAAAAAAGGAGAAGACTTAATAAAAGTGTTACCTGAAGCCTTTGCAATTGCTCGTGAGGCCTCAAGCCGCGCAATCGGACTACGGCCCTACGATACACAGTTGATGGCCGGAATTGCGCTTTTTGAGGGCAAGATTTCAGAACAAAAAACGGGAGAAGGAAAAACATTGTCTGCTGTCGCCCCTCTTTATTTGCACGCTTTAGTTGGCCGTGGGGTTCATTTAGTAACGGTTAACGATTACTTGGCCCGACGTGACGCCGGCTGGAACGGGCCAACTTTTAATTTGTTAGGACTTAAAGTTGCGTCAATTATTCAAGAAGGAAAGTCTTTTATTTACGATCCCGAGTTTAACGATCCAACACACGGGGACGAGAGGCTTGCTCATCTAAAGATGTGTTCCCGGCAAGAAGCATACAAGGCGGACATTGTTTACGGAACAAACAATGAGTTCGGATTTGATTACCTTCGAGACAACATGGTTGGAGATGTCTCTGAAATGTCTCAGCGTGGACATTATTATGCAATTGTTGATGAGGTTGACTCTGTATTGGTTGACGAGGCCAGGACTCCACTTATTATCTCTGCACCTGATGCAGAACCAACAGATAAATATTACAAGTTTGCAGAGTTAGTCAAAAGTTTATCCGCCGATACCGACTATACGGTTGACGAAAAAACAAAAACTGCAAATTTAACAGAACATGGAGTTGCAAAAGTTGAAAAACTTCTCGGTGTAACCAACCTTTACGAAAAAGATTTTGACACAATACACCACGTTGAGAATGCACTTCGAGCAAGAACTCTATATCTAAAAGACAGAGACTATGTTGTCAAAGATAACGAGGTAACAATTGTTGATGAGTTTACAGGCAGACTAATGTTTGGGCGGCGCTGGTCTGATGGTTTACATCAAGCAGTGGAAGCAAAAGAAGGCGCTCGAATTCAGCAAGAAAGTAAAACACTAGCCACTATATCTTTCCAAAACTATTTTAGGTTGTATGAAAACTTGGCTGGGATGACGGGGACTGCTGCCACTGAAGCGGAAGAGTTTCATAAAATTTACAAACTTGATGTTGTTGTTATTCCAACCTACCGCCCCATGGTAAGAAAAGATCATTCGGACTCCATTTATAAAACAGCTAGGGCAAAATACGCAGCGGTGGTTCGCGAAGCAGACGAAGCAAGAAAGGAAGGCAGGCCAGTTTTAATTGGTACGACATCAATTGAAAAAAATGAAATAATCTCCGAATTCTTAAAACGTAAAAAAGTTCCCCATAATGTCTTAAACGCCAAAAACCATGAAAGAGAGGCACAAATTATTGCCGAAGCGGGTAAACCAGGAAATGTAACTGTTGCAACCAACATGGCGGGTCGAGGAGTGGATATCATCTTGGGCGGTGAAAGGCCCGCTTCGCCGAAGCGCGAGCGAGGCGAGCCGGACGCACCTCCAGGAGTAGACCGCGCAACACACGAGAAGTCCAAAGCATATGAAGAATGGAAAAAACAACACGAGCTAGTTGTAAAAGCCGGTGGGCTATACGTTATCGGAACTGAACGACACGAGTCGCGAAGAATTGATAATCAGTTGCGAGGCCGATCCGGGCGTTTGGGAGATCCGGGCTCAAGCAAATTTTACTTGTCACTTGAGGACGATTTGATGAGAATTTTTGGAGGAGACAGAATTGCTGGAATGATGGAACGTTTACAAATTCCAGAAGACCAGCCGATTGAAAACTCGTTAATTTCCCGTGCAATAGAACAAGCTCAACTAAAGGTGGAGGGTTTCCATTTTGATGCAAGAAAACGGGTTGTTGAGTATGATGACGTTGCAAATCAGCAAAGAGAAATTGTTTACAAACTAAGAAAGCAAGTTTTGCTTGGCGAGGAACTAAAGGAGAAAATTCGAGCTAGACTTGAAGAGCAAATAGTAGGAATTGTAAATTTGGTGTTTGCTGAGGCAGCTGGTGAAAATGTTAATTATGAACGGCTGTTGATGGCATTTTTGGAGATTGCGCCGTTTGATGATGAATCTCAAAAAAGATTACTTGAAAAAGTTAAAGACCTTAAAGATCAAGAAAAAATAACTTCATTTTTAACAGGACTGGTTGACGATCTTTACAAAAAACGTGAGGAACAAATGGGGCAGGAGTTGATGCGTCAAGCTGAGAAATATGCATTCCTCTCTTCAATTGATACTCTTTGGATTCAACATTTGGACAACTTGGATGATCTTCGAGAGGGTATTGGTCTTCGTGGTTACGGACAACGCGACCCATTGGTTGAGTATAAAAATGAAGCCTTTGAACTTTTTGATCGCTTGATGGCGAATATTGATGCAAATGTTACTCGAAGAATCTTTAGGATGATTCCAAACATTGTCCAACAACCAACAATAGATGTTGAGGACGCAAAAACTAATGCTGATAAGTCAGACCAAACAGGATTGGTGCAAGTGTCCCCAATTGCCGGAGAAACACCCCTAACCAGAGCGTCCAATCAGTCTAAGTCGAAGGACGAATTGGGACGAAACGACCCATGTTGGTGCGGTTCAGGTAAGAAGTTTAAAAAATGTCACTATCCCTCTCTTGGGTAATTATCCCGAGGCGGTAGCCCATTCGAGTCTGAGCTATGTTCATTCCTCAGACCTTCGGTTCTGAGACTACTCAGGTTCGAAGAAGTCGAAGACCTATGTTTACTCCTGGGGTGACAAAGTGACATAGTAACAAAATACTCACATGATTATTACCAAGTCAGAACCTTTTACAAAAGAAGAAATAGGACAATTAAGAGAACTGTTTGATGTTTATATCAAAACCGTGATTGATGTTGAAAGAAAAGTTTGCTCTGCCGGAATGGATAGACATTTTGAAGGCGAAGAAATTCTATTGGATCAAGGATCAAAACAGTCTAACGTTTGGGGTGGAGGAATGGATGTAACTACAAAGGTTGTTGATTTTAATTCCTTTATTAATATCAGACCGAATGATAATAATACGAGCAATGAAATACAGAACACGGAGATTAGAAAAAGATATGAGGAATTAACTAAGTATTTTTTTAAGGAGATTTTCTAAAATGGAGACGAAAATTATTATTGAATCTCTATCGATGGATTTGTTAAGAGCGGCATTGGGACTTCACAGGGGATCGGCAAGGATGGCTGAAGTTTTTAAAAAGGAGGCATTAAAAAGGATCGAGGAGTTGGAAGGCCAAAGTTCTAATCCTTATATTGACATGCTTGTGAACAAAACTAGAATTGTTTTGGAAAGTGACAGAGAGCGGACGGCAGAGGATTTATTGATGTATAGTATTCTCTTTCGAAACTTTGTTCAAAAGATAGAAGTTGACAAACTTTTTGTGTAGTTACTCCAAGAGAGGGTTAGACCTTTTTCAATTTTGCAATATAAAATGCTTCCATCAAATCAGTCGGCAAGATACGAGCGGTATTTTTAATTCTTTGGTCAAATTTTTTACCCCCCCACTCCATAATTGGATTTAATATTTCCAAGTCTGGAATATTTATTGGTTCAATTTCAACACCTTCTTCTTTTTTAAGTATCCAATCGATTACTGCTTCGTTTTCCTCAGGCGCAAGCGTGCAAGTTGAGTAAACGATAATCCCTCCTGGTTTTGTTGCAGAAATTGCGGAACGCAGAAGAAACTTTTGGCGTTGCGAGAGTTCTTCAATTTTTTTAGTTGACCAGTTATTGAAAGTCTTGGGTTGGTTGCAATTAAATTTTCCTTCAAGACTACAAGGGACATCGGCCAACGACCTATCAAAATATTGAGGATATTTTTTCCAAAGAATCTGCCCGGGCATTCTTGTAAGTTTTGTATTCGTTATTCCTTGGAGCTTTAAGTTTGCATCAAGTTTAAAAAGTCTTACGCGGCTTAAATCGTTTGCAATAATTTCACCGGTGTTTTTCATAATTGATGCGACTTGTGTAGTTTTACTTCCAGGAGCTGCTGCAATATCAAGTATTGTTTCGTTTGGCTGTGGATCGAGCACAAGCGGGGGAATCATACTTGAAAGGCCTTGGACGTACAAATATCCTTCGCGATAAAGGTCTGTTCCCATAAGTTTTCCCAACGAAGCATTCGCGTCTCCCTCTAGAATGAATGCATCTTTGTACCATTCAGCTCGTTTTGTTCGTAAATCGAAATCGTTTAATTTGCTTTCAAGCTTGTCCGAAGAGATCTTTAATGTATTTGCGCGCAATGTTGTTGGTTTTTTGACACAATAAGAATTTAAGACATTCTCTAGAGAGTCGTATGGGGCAATTTCTTTAATACGCTCCATAAACTTTTCTGGCAATTTACCTAAATGTTCCATTTTATAAAATAGTGTAAAATATCATCAAGTATATCAAACAAGTATGGGATTAGTTAAACCGCCATGGACTGACAATGATTTTTTTGAAAATTGTCCTTTTAATTATTGTGACCATTTTGGAAATAGAAAGCGGTTGGGACTACTTTGTAAAATTTGTGAAGAAACAAAATATTTAGATGAAGAGCGGATGGATTTTTCTTATATTGAAGAAATTGTAAAGCCAAATTTGGTAAAGTTGCGCTACAGGGGTAGCGAAGAAGCTTGGGAAAGAGTGATTAAGGAAAGAACAATCGAGGATATTGCAGAGGGACCACTGCTTCTGGAGTACTACGCCTATTCTCTATCTCGTTACTATGCAGCTTTGGTTAGGTTGATGATTAGGACTTTATCAATTGTTCCCCGGGGTGTTGATTTGGATCTTATGGAAAAAGCGCTTGATGCTTTCACCCATGCAGAGCATTGTATTCCAGCTAAAATAAGACGAGCCTACCTTTCTCGCGAAAGAGATAAAAGGGCATTGGTAAAATGTTTTGATGATAAAACATCTGCACTTTTTGCTTATATGGCGGCCGAGAGAAATTCAAGAGCTTTTCAAGCACTTGCCAACCATGAACCATTACATACTATTCGTGAAAGAAATTTAAGATTGGTGAAGTTGAGTCTAACGGTTTGTGAAGTAATAAGACGAGAATTTATCGGCGAGAATTTAAAGTACGAGGAGTTTGGTTGCGAAGAATATGATCAATGTTTCGAAAAATACGCAAAAAACACCGTCAAAATTGCAAAGAATCAAAGCGAAGCTTAACATAAGTTAATATTCCTTTTATTGCATCCTTAGCTTTTATTTTCTTGCCCTTCTCATAACTTCTCGGTTTGTAGGAAATTGGTACTTCAAGCAATAGAATTTTTTTCTTTGCAAGTTGTGCTGTTATTTCCGCTTCTATTTCAAAACCGTTAGATGAAAGATCTAAAGATTTTGCAATTTTTGTAGGAATTAATTTATAACAAGTGTATGAATCGGTGAGTTGGGTGCCATACAAAAGATTGCAAAATTGAGTTAACAGGACATTCCCTAGATAGGTTCTCAAGTAAGCTTTGGGATTTGAAGAAATTATTCTAGATCCATAAACAACATGATTCTTGCCGGCTTTTTCAATAAGTTTCTTGTATTCTTTTGGATTGTACTCAAGGTCAGCATCTTGAATTATTACAAAGTCTCCTGTAATTTTCTTAAAAGCCCATCTTACCGCTGCCCCTTTACCCAGATTGCTTAAGTGAGTCAAAACGGTGAACTTTTTTTTGCTTTTAAACGCCTTTAGTATTTTAGGTGTATTATCAGTTGAACCATCGTCAATAACTAATATTTCGTGAATAAGTTCGTGCGAATCGAGTACTTTTAACACTTTTAATATAGTTTTACTCTCGTTAAGAGTGGGGACGACGACAGATAATTTCATATCAGTAATTTTACTGTATTTGGGAATTTACACAACCCAGCGGAGTTATTTACGGAACGGAAGAATGGTTTTGTTACTTTTTATTGGAATATTATAGTTTTTGATTTCAAAAGTCTGGTCAAAGTCTTTCTTGTTTTTACTTAGCATTCCTCGGACGATAACCCTATGCCCCACTTTCATGTCTGATAACTTAATCAACCTTCCGCGTTTGTCCTTTAGTGAGGTTGAACCAGATGTTGGAACTATTGTTCTGTTTTTATCTGAAATGCTAAGCGAAAGTTCTGAATTTGAAATTGATGTAATTTTCCCAAAAACTGTTTTTACTTTCGGGCGGGAAGTATCTTTTTTAAATATACTAGTTAGGTTTATCTTCTCTGTAAAAAAGTTGGATATTGCATGTACGGGTGTTGTTGCATAGACAAGTAAAATTATAATTGTAAGTAGGAAGATTGGTAATTTTTGCATAGAGCTTAGTCGTATTTGGTAATTTCTTTTATTCGTTGAGGAAACGAAAATATATCAATTTTCCTTGACACAAATATTAAGATTACGGGAGAAAGAAATATTCCAACGAGCAAGCTCTTTTCTAAACTTTCCCAAAAGAATGATCCAACCTCTTGCATTTCTGGCAATAAGGTTTTCCATTCATATTCAATTGTAAAAAGTATTTCAAAAATCCCTTGTTCTGATAAATATGCAACTGTTTGATATAGGGCAGATATGAAAATAAGAAAAAGAAATATAAATAATGGAGATATTACGATAAATAGCTTAATAATTCGCCATTTTTCACTTGCGGCAACTCGGTGCATAACAATTGGTGTAAGTATTTCAGACTTCATATTCAACCATCATTTTGTATAGACTTGCTTTGCCTCTTTTTAGTCTAGTTCTTAAGGTGTTAACTGGAATATTTAAAGATTTTGCAAGGCGTTGGTAATCAAGTTCTAAGAAATAATATCCCCAAACTGGCTGAAAGTAAATTCTTGGCAACTTGTTTAAGGCGGATCTCAATCTTTTAATTTCGTCACTTTTTGCTAGTTTTTCAATTAACGAAGGATGGTTGTCCGGAAACGTATTTTCAAGTTTTGTTAAGCGGGCGTTTTTACGGATATAGTCAAGGCAATAGTTGGTAGCAATCTGGTAAAGCCATGGTTTAAAGGGGCGATGGGAGTCAAACGTTATTAGTTTTTGGAAAGCACGAAGAAAAACCTCTTGTGTCGCGTCTTCTGCTGCGGGAGCACGTTTCAAAATTCGCAAGGAGTGCGAGTATATTAATTTTTCATAGCGGCGCACAAGTACTTCGTATGACGAAAGTACTCCCCTTAATGTATCTTGAACTAGTTCAGAATCGCCTTTTTCCACGCCTCTTATTGTATTACGTTAATATGTTCTAAAAGTTTCTTTTTGCACGAGCACATTACTTCGACTTGATAGTCCCTCTTGCTATTTTACCAGAAGCCTCATTCTTGATCCAACAGTGCAACTTGCCTGAAGTTTGAATAACTGAGTAGAGGATATTTAATGTAATATGCATTCTTTGTAATATCATTTTCGATTGCAAGGTGGGTTGCTTGACTTTCTAAGCTAAAATCCGCAGCCTTAAAATCCTGATTGTAAAAGATAACTGCCTTGATAAGTTTCATTGAAGGTATGTCCTCAGTTAATGTTTTTTTCAACCAGAGTGTCTTATTGCCGCCGCGGCTAACGGAGGACGTTTCTGCGACCATTATAGGTAGGTTAAGCTGTACAAGGTGTTGATAGATTCCTTTCGATAGATCCTTAAATGAGGTCCATCTGTTGAAAGAGTACGTCTTCCCCCAGTTAAATCCGCTAAAACCCACCCAATCAACATACATATGGCCCGGGAAGTACTCAAGTACATTTTCGTTGTTACCGTTCTCGTCCGTATTGTTTGGGGTCCATGCCCAAATGACGTTAGAAGCTCCTTCTTGCTCAAAAATATCATGAACGTGGATCCACATTGCTTTATAATCTTCGGGAGTGTTCCCATTTACGTTGCCCCAGGGGTACCAATTCCCATTCATTTCGTGAGCGAACCTAAGGAAAAATGGGTTTTTAAATTTCGCTGCGCCTTTCGCCCATGCTCTAATGTAATTATCGTGTTTCCCTTGTATTATTGCTTCTAGCGAGTATTCGTTTTGGTTAATTAGTTTTGTGTTTGTTTGTTGGGAATCCCATGGTTCCCAAGTTATAACAGGAATTACATTTTTATTGTAAAGCGACTGGACAAAATCTTTATTAAAACCGCTGCTTTTGCTCCAGTCTTGGTAATACATAACCAAGGTGGGTTTTTCTCCCTCCATTAAATTTGTGGGTGAGTTATAAGGTTGTTTGTTAAGCTCTGGAAGATAATAACCGTAGTAGACTCCATTTGTGGGGACTAAAAGTTCCTGAGAACTTGCATATTTAACTTGTACTGTTTTTGCCTGAGGAAGTAATACAAAATTACCTTTTGAGTCTATTGTTCCAATGAAATTGAACATTGTAAATGAGGTTGTAAGGGCGACAGTCGATTTAATAATAAATTGCTTGGCGGGGGCAAAATATCTTTTTGGTGAAAGTAGCGATTTGACGTTTTTTATTGCATTGTCGAAAATGCCAAGATAGGAATTTTCTTTTGCAATGAGGAAAAATCCAAGAAGAAGAAACGCAACATCAAATATCGCCCAGAAATAATTTACGTAAGTTCCAAAGCTAATGTTGTTTCCCCTGAGCAAACTAAATGTCAAACCACACAACAAGATGATTGCTACTGTAAATTGGATTTTGTAAACACTGAAAGGATTTTCTCTTTCATATTTTTTAATTGTAACAACAAACGCTAAGTTCTTTTGAAGGAGGCTTGAAAAGAAGGCTACCGTAAAGACTGGGAACGAAACAATATCTAAAACGATACTTTTTATTGGATGCTTAAAAGTTTTGGTATAGAGAATAAAGTTGTAGACAAGCAGTGGGCCATAGACAAATGCAAGGAAAGTTATGGTATTTGTCTTTATGAGTGGGATATCGAAAAATAAATATGGGATTGGGGCAAGCATTAGTATCAGGTCGCGAAGCCCAATAAGATAATATGTTGCTGACAAAATATAGTGCAGTTTTTGTTTGATAGTTAGTGGACCAAAAAGAATCTGTTTTAAGTAAGCGCGGGTTACATCAAAGTTCCCTTTTGACCAACGTTGCTGTTGGCCGAAATATTGTTTAAGAGAAGTGGGCGCGAACCCCAAGGCTAATACTTTTGGCATAAACACACCCCTTTTGCCTGAAAGATGTAAATTTAGCGACGTTGCGTAGTCTTCGGTAATAAAACGAGTATCCAACCCGCCTACAGACTCAAGAGCGCTTCGCCTAATAGCAAAGTTTGTTCCGCATAAAAATAGGGAGTTGTCGTAACCCTTTGCGGGACAAACATAGTCAAAGAAGAATATTTGATGTGCAGCCGAAGCTTTGGCGACCCAGGTATCTTCATTTTGATAACGTTGTGGGCTTTGCACAAAATCTATGTTTTTATCAGTGAATGGTTTGGTTATTTCAGTTAAAAACTCTTTTTTCGCTGCAAAATCTGAGTCAAAGATAATATCTATTGTGTTATCTGGATCTAATGACGCTGTTTTTGAAAGGGCGTTGTTGATGTTACCGGCTTTAAAACCGCCAGGCTTTCTTCGGGCAATATGTTCGACTTTTAGTTTACGGCACAGCTTTGCAATTTCAAACCTGTTTTCTTTTTTTGCAACAAACCCGTCGTTTAAGATAATTACTCGAGGTTTGTGAATTGGTTTAATCAACTTTTGGTAATAATGAGCAGCTTGTTTTGCACCAAGAATTGTGTTTCTGACAATCTCTACAGGTTCGCCGCAAACACAAACAAACATGTTTATGTGCAATCCTTTATCTCTGTTTAGGCGCAAATATTTAGGGTATTTCCTTGGCCATATTGAATAAAACATTCCGTAAAGGTGAAATATTGTATGAAGCTCAGCGATAAATAAAATAACACTGAAAACTACAATGAAGGGTTCAGTGTTTACCAACTGTGCTCTGAAGTAAGTGTAAGCAGTTAGAAGAATTATTCCGTACAAGACAACCGAGATGAAGGCAGCCTTTTTGATTATTGCAACAAGTTTTTTTATGATTTCCTGAAGCCAACTTATTATTGTCTTTACAACTCTTAGAACAATCAACAGTGCCAGCAAACTTACAATTATCGTGTAAATTTTTATTAGAGATAGTATTTTTTTCATTTCTATTGTTTTTGGGCATGGTAATAATAGGAACGAAAAAGTTTAAAAAACGTAACACTTGGAGACTAATTTAGAAGTTATTTATTAGACTTGGAGTTTGAATTAGAGTCTTGAGGTTTCTGGCTATTACCACTTGAGCCAACTCCGTCTTTTTGATTTTCCTTGGTTGTTTCAGTGACTGATTTTTGAGTATTTCCCCGGTTACTTTTTGGCGTATTAGGCGCATCAGTAGGTGTTATCTTTTTATCAGGAGAAGATTTTTCTTGTTTTAATTGGCTGTTGGGTCGCAACACATTCTCATTTTTTGTAGATCCAACGCCTTTTGCGTCTTTTAGGCTTTTTTGGTAACTGTCATATGCCTTTTCTAACAGATCTTGCCGATTGTTTTTCTCAAGTTCTTTATATTCATTTTCTCGCCGTTTGACCAACTCTTCAGCAATTATTGACTTAAGGGAAGGAATCGGGGACGAGAGAGCAAGTGCTACTTTCTCACTAGCTACTTTAACCGGATAAAGTGGGTCGGATGGAAGACTTGATTGTGCTGCGAATACTGTACTACCAGTAAAGAAAAGTAGAATTGCGGCAAATGCGAAAGAATAAGCCCATCTTGTTGAGATACTACGTTTTGGAAGGACTAAAGAGGTCTCTTGGTTTATGCGCTCGATGAACCTTGCTCTGGAGTTTCTCTTAAACGTTGAACTTGGAGAAGCTTCGGACATGCCCTTGAGACTTTTTAATGTAATTAAAATGTTTTCTTTCATATTTTTTTGTCTTTTTCTAAGACTTTTTTAAGTGCTTTTAGGCTGCGACTTTGAAGTACTCGCACATGTGCTTCTGGTTTATTTATAATTCCCCCTATCTCATCGTTATCTTTACCTTCAATAAACTTTAGTATGATCAATTCTTGATAAGAATCAGGTAGCTTCTTAACCGCCCTCAACACTTCTTCTTGTAAAATTGATTTTACAGTGTATTCTTCAGGCGTCGGGCCAGTGTCTTCAATCTCTATTTTATCATCAAAAGAGCTCAGGTCCTTTTTGGTTCTGTAATAATCAATTATTTGGTTTCTAGCAATCCTAAATATCCAAGCCTCAAACGGGAGTCCTTCATCGCAGTAATCCTGGATTTTTTGGTAAACTTTGTAAAAGACTTCTTCAGTTAAATCCTCGGTTTCTTCTTTGGTGTCAACTCTAAAATATATAAAGCGATAAATTCTATCTACTAATAAATCATAAATTTTGCCGAAAGAATCTACATGCCCCAACTTGGCGTTTTGAACTAGCGATTGGAGGTGGTTTGTTGCCATTCGAGAAAAATATTACTGGTTTGATGCACACCATTAGTTATGGATTTATTGGGTGTGTAATGCGTTATAGAAATGTAAGAAAGCAAAAAGAGAAGTAGTTAGGGGCTAGGGCATGTTGGTTTTAAATGACTGAAGAGATGCGTCAGTTGAGTTTATTCGCCAGTCTGTCTCTTTAAGGATATTAAACCAAACAACTTCAGTTATTTTCGTGAAGGAATTAGTAAGCGAATCTTTAAACATTTCTTCTATCCAGAGCGGCTTGTTGCCGCCAAGTTCGGTTGATGCTGTTTCTGCGACAACTAAGGGTTTAAAATAGGTCGATGTTAAAAAGTTATAAGAGGGTATAAAAATATCTTTAAAGCTTTTCCAAGTGCTCCAACTTTGCGAAGATCCCCAATTATAACCGTCAATGCCGATAGCGTCTACAACATCGTCACCAGGGTAGTAGCTCGAAACGTTGGAAATTGGAGAGTATGGAGTGTTCTCAAAATTAATACTCCACATCCAAGTAACATTTGTTACTCCTTCTTGCCTAAAAATATCTACAACGTGCCTGTATGACGTGATGTATTGGGTTGGTTTGTTTCCCCAAGGATACCAGTTTCCATTCATTTCATGACCGAACCTGATAGTAACTGGACTACCATATGTTTTTACTGAATTTGCAAAGGAGCGTATGTAGGTATCTTGTTGGCCTTGGGTAATTGCTTGAAGGTAGTCGACGGATTGATTCATGCCCTGTTCCGGGTTCCATGGTTCCCAGGCAAGAAGTAGTTTCATTCCCTTTGATTTAATATACGAAAGGTCATCTAAAACTAAATTGCTATTGTATTTTGAACCAAATTGTTTGTAGATTGAAACTGTTGAAATTGACTTGCCAAGGCTTGCTTCAAGAGAACTTAACTCGCCGTAACGGTTTGCATAGTCGTTTACTACGATTCCCACTTTAATCGGTCTTGTGACAGGAACAGATGAAGGGCTTGGCGATGGAGAAGGACTTGTTGAAGGCGCAGGACTGGGAGTAGGAGAAGGAGATGCAAAGTGTGGATTCTTTTTATCCTTTCTAGCTGCTAAATAAATTTGAGCACCGGCAATATTGTTACTGTCTTGGTTATTGCGAAAACTCGAAAGAATTGTTGTTGCGAGCATTGAGGCTAAGACAACGACAGAAATTAACAAAGTTTGTAGCGGTCTGTTTAATGTTATCACAGCAGGGTCACCCATCATACCCCAAGACCTGTTCAAAGTCAAATTGACTCGAGCGGCCTAAAGATGTGCAATTATAATAGATTCAAGTAAAATATCCATTTGAAAACAGTACAAATATGCAAAATATTTTAAATGACTTCCCTTTAAGGAATTGGGATGAGGCTTGGTATGGAGAGATTATTAAAAATCTCGCAAGCGGGGAGTTCAACCTCTTAGTTCCTTTTTGGAATGGACAATACTATTTCGACAAGCCACCGTTATATTTTTGGCTTTCGTTACCATTTTATAAATTCATTGGACCAGGTGAATGGCAAGTTAGAATAGTTTCCATTCTGGCAAGTATATTTTCCTTTCTCCTAGTTTACCTAATTGGGAAAAAGCTATTTAACAAAAGAGTTGGTTTTATTTCGGTCTTAGTTCTTTTATCTTTAGGCCAGGTAATTGTCAGGTTTTCTCATGGCAATTTAGATGCACTACTGATTTGTTTTTCTCTTGCCACATTTTATTTTTATCTTCTGTCTTTGAAAAATTGGAGGTACTCAATATTGTCAGGAATAACTTTAGGTTTGAGTTATCTAACCAAGGGTTGGTTTCTCGGACTTTATCCACTGGCAGTAATTTTTGCGCACTCAATATTAGTTGAAAAAAGATTTCATAAAAATTTGGTGACAATTGTAGTAGTATCGCTGCTTTCCTCCATGTGGTATTTCGTACTCGGATTTATAAGTTTTGGTAAGACCTTTGTGGACTGGTATATTTTTAATCCGACAGCAAGCCAAGTAGGTTCAAAGTCTATTAGTTTTTCAGGAGAATATTTGAAATTTTTTATAAGAGATTTAGGATTCTGGATTGTTCCGTTAGCACTTCATTTAATTAAAGTGAGAGGCCAAATTTCTGCGAAATTAACTAATACAAGTTTTTTGTTTGTCGTGTCACTTTCGTTTATTTTTTTCCTTAATTTATTGGTCGAGGAATCGGATTGGTATTTGCTGCCAGCATATCCGTTTGTTGCCATCTTTGTTGCGCGGGTGGTACATCAGTTGTTTAAGGATGTCAATAAAATTACAGCTCTTTTATTGCTATTACTACCATTACAAATTTTTGTTGTTTATAAAATTGAAAATTTGTATCCCGATAGATCAGCAGTTGGTGCAACACTTGGAGTACGTGTAAAAAAGCTGGTTTTAAAAAACGAAAAGTTAGTTTTTGATGATCACGACTTTACGTCGTTTCTTTATTACTCAAACCACAAGATGGTGTACACAACTTCCGAGCTTGGAGGTAAAGATTGGGAGTGGTGGACTTTAAAGCGTAAAGACTTGGAAACTTTCATTAAGGCAAATAAAAAAGTATTATTAGTAACGCCGAACTTAGATAATTTCCAAATTGATTACTCGAACATGAATTTGGTGGATTATTACAGTGGGTATTATTTTTTAAGAGCTGAATAAAATGCAAAACAAAAACTTTTCTTTTAAAATACTGCGAAAGGACAACATAACATGTGCTCGGGTTGGGACAATTTTTACGCCACATGGAGCAATTCAAACTCCAGCATTTTCGCCTGTTGCAACACGGGCAACAGTTAAAACACTCGATCCCAGTGATTTAATAAATGCAGGTTCGCAAGTAGTTCTTGCTAATACATACCATCTATATTTGCGTCCCGGTATAAAAATAATTGAAGATTTTGGAGGTTTTGCGCCTTTTATGAAATGGGACGGGCCAACCATAACAGATAGCGGTGGGTACCAAGTATCGTTTTTGTGGTCCCCCTCCGCTAAAGCTTCGGTGGGACAAGACACCTCAGGTCAAGAAAGTGTTTTGGACTCTGGAAGAGTGGCAAAGATTACAGATGAAGGTGCTACTTTTATTTCGCATATCGATGGCGCGCGCCACTTGTTAAGTCCCGAAAAGTCTATGGAGATACAGCATTCACTCGCGGCGGATATCATTATGGCCCTAGATCAGCCACTTGGAAAAGACTTTAGTGAAAAAAAGAAAAGGGAAGCATTTGAAAGGACACTGAGATGGGAGGAAAGATCTTTTGTTCGATGGAATGAACTAGAGACCAAAAGGAAAAAAGGAACCTTTCAAGCGTTATATGGGATTATGCAGGGGGGAATTAATAAAGATCAAATAAGAAAGTCTCTTGAGTTTATTCTCGTAACAGGATTTCCGGGAATTGCAGCTGGTGGGGAAACGATCGGGACTGATCCGATGTTAACCTCTCGAACTTTGGACTTAGTTAGCGATCTTTTGCCGGACGACAAACCACTACACGCACTTGGTCTTGGGGGAGGGCCTGAAGGGATTTTTGAAGCAGTTGAGCGCGGAGTTGACACGTTTGACAATACTTCCATAACCCGCCAAGCTCGCTCCGGTTTATTGTTTTTGTACCCAGAAGATGGGGGAAAAGTTGAAAACAAATTCAGAATGGATATAAAAAAGAGCAAGTTTAAAGACATTAAGGAACCTTTTAGCAAGGTTTGTAATTGCTATTCTTGTTCCAATTTTTCTGCGGCATATCTGCATCACCTTATTATTTCCGGTGAACTTTTAGGTCTCCGCCTAGCCTCAATTCACAATGTACATTTTATAAATGATTTGATGAAGAAAATTAGAGAGGCAATACTAAATGGAGACTTCATTCAATTAAAGAGGGAATGGATTTAATGTTTTTAGAGAGGATTGTTGGGCAAGTTGATAGTTATTTGATGTTTAAGCTTGTCTTTGATTCTGTAGGATTCTCCGTTGATGGTAATTGTAATGCTGTGGTGTCTTAATCTTCCCAAGGTAGCATTTGCCCGTTCAACATCGCCGAAAATACTACCCCACTCACTAAACGATTTTTGAGATGTAAGAATAATGGATCCTTTTTCATTTTCAGCCTTTACCTACTTGGCCTTGATTGCACTCTTTGGGGAGACAGAACTGGCGGCTAAGCTTGACCGTACACCTGCGCTCAAAGACCGGGTTGCAAGCTTCGGCGCGCTCACTTCCCAGCGGCGCGATGAAGAACCTGCTCAACGCATCCGGACTCGCACACTTGCTACGTTCTCACCAACAGTCGTTCCAGTGTGTCCGCTTCAGCTAGCAGTTTGCTTGTGACTGTCTCATTCCGCAGACGAGGATTTACGGCAATTAACTGACGACAGAATTCTCGCACCACTTCTAGCACATGGGTGCCGAAGCGAGGGAGTGGAACCTTTGCTTGAGCACGCATCAGCACGCCAGTGTGGAATGTGACAGTCAGCGTGGATACTACTGTCTCAAGAAAGAGCCCGGTATCGCCGTCGTCTGCCGTCACGTGCGCCGTCTCGTTCTCAAGGCACGCAACGACACCGTCCAAGAGGTTTTCAAGAAAGTAGGCCACGTAGACGTTCTTCATCGTCTCTGTCTTGTGCCCAAACTTGAATACTATATCGCCCGGTGTTTGTGGACCTAACCCCCCCCAATCGTCGGGCTCGACTTCCGGCCAGGTCTGAAGCGGAGTCGCGTCTTTCGTATTCAGATGGAAGGCTATCTCGATCTTCTGATTACTATTCACCATGTCAGATACAATCATTCTACCATGGTGTTGCCTGGCATGCTGATCACAAGCTCATGCCTGTGGGTCCACGACAGGTCTTGGCTGTGGTCAAAGGGTACGCCGTGATGATCTCCCCAGACTGTAATTTTACACAAAAAAGTAAACTTTTTCTAGCTATAATTTATTTATCTTTTAATCCAACCAAGGCTAGAAAAAGTTAAACAATTAGCGTAAAATTACAATATGAGCAAAGGAGCAACTGCATTAATTATTTTTGGTATAATTGGAATCGGCGGAATTTTTATTATGTTTAATTCTCAAAAAGCTGGACAAAAACAAGCGTCCCCAACGCCTGGAATTCCAGGACCAACTGAGCAAATACAAGGTGTTCCGACTCGACCCCAAGCTGCTAATTCTCAATCAGCCCAGGAAAACACTCAACCAGCCCAGGATCCAACCGAACTTCAAATTGTGGATATAAAAGTTGGAGATGGAAAAGAAGCGACCTCTGGCGCAACAGTTAGCGTCCACTACACTGGAACACTTTTAAATGGTCAAAAGTTTGATTCATCGCGCGACAGGGGGCAACCATTCTCCTTTTTGTTGGGCGCTGGTCAAGTTATCCAAGGTTGGGATAGGGGCGTTCAAGGTATGAAAGTTGGCGGAGTAAGGAAGTTGGTAATACCTTCCAATTTAGCCTATGGAGAAGCCGGAAGTCCTCCTGTAATTCCTCCAAATTCTCCGCTCGATTTTGATATTGAGCTATTAGATGTACAATAATTAAGTAAGTTTGTTTTTTAGTGCTACAATAAGATTGTGCCAGACCTCTTAAATAATTTTTTTGCCAATATCACCCAAAGTTTTTTGTCTCCGGATATGCTTTCCAGTTCTTCAACAAAAGCTTTAATTGTTTTCGGGCTTGTATTTGTTGTTGCCATTTTTATGGCCGTAAGCCGAAGAATTTTAATTCATGGCGCGCTTGAAGGTGTTTGGGCAGGATTTATTATTGGAATAATTTTTGTTTTAGCATTTGAAGGATTGTTATTTTGGGGTACAAAAAACTTTTTATCAGGTGACAAAGTTAGTGTGCTCCCAGAGAGTGTGCTAACAGTTTTGCAAGGAGGACAAGAAAACTTAACTCAAGTATTGGGAGTAAAAGCTGAAAAAGAGAGGCCTACTGCGCAATCTGTAGTTACAGATTTTGATTATTTAGGTGAGTTAGACGCAAGTCTAGTAAAAAATTCAATTTGTAAAGAATGATTCATACAATAATAAAATTTACTGCAGTATTTATTGGCGGGATAGCTGTCGCATTTGCAGTTTTTCAAGTACTGCCTATCTTGAATTCTACTCAAATTACAAAAGATGGTGGAAAACAGATTCAAAATGAGGTGAATTCTCGCGTGGAAAAGGTTACCAAAGAAAAAACAATTGCTGCGGAAGGCGCAGTTGGACAAGTTTTGTCATCTGCTAGTGAAAGTTCAATACTTGCACCGCTTTTTAGAACAAAGGCAAAGGTTGAAAATACTGTTGAAACTGTGATGGGTTTGCCTGAAGAACAAAGAAACGCAATTTGTAGCCAAATTTGCCAGTGATTATGCTTCTTGGTGCTTCAAATCCCTTGATCTGGTAAAATATAAGCATGCACGAATTAAAAGAAAGACTGTTTACGCTGCGCGAGCGGCTTGGGAAAATAGTCGAAGTATTAAATATTGAAGAGGAAAGAAAAAAACTTCGCGAACTTGAGGCAAAGACCGCAAAGGCAGATTTTTGGGATGATTCGCAATTGGCAACTGGCGTGATGAAACAAATTAGTGCAATTAAAGATTCAATTGACAAAACTGAGAAAATCTCAACGCAAATTGAGGACGCATTCTCGGTTGTTGTATTACCTGACCTTGAGAAGGAAGTTGAGGCATCGGCAAAAACAATTGAAAAAGAGTTAATAGCACTTGAGGTTCTTACATATTTGTCGGGTCCAAACGACAAAAACAATGCCATTTTTTCAATACACGCGGGGCAAGGTGGAACAGAAGCAATGGATTGGGCACAGATGCTACAGCGAATGTATATGATGTATGCCCAAAACCAAGGCTGGGAAACTGAAACTATAGATTTTACGCCTGGAGAGGAAGCTGGAATTAAGTCTATAACTTTATTGATTACGGGGCAATACGCTTATGGAAAGTTAAAAGGGGAAGCAGGTGCGCACAGGCTCGTTCGGCTTTCTCCTTTTAACGCAAATAATCTTCGCCAAACTTCATTTGCCTTAGTTGAGGTCTTGCCAGAACTCGAGGAGGTAACAGATGTGGATATGAAAGAAGAGGATATGGAGTGGCAATTTTACCGCTCGGGGGGGCATGGAGGTCAAAATGTTAATAAAGTTTCAACTGCAGTACGATTAATCCACAAACCAACAGGAATTGTTGTTACTGCACAAACCGAAAGGTTCCAAGAGCAAAATAGACAAATCGCATTGAGATTGTTGCGTTCAAAACTTTGGGTGCGACAAGAAGCCATAGAGAAAGAACAGGTAAAAGAGCTTAAGGGCGAATATAAGCCAGCAGCGTGGGGAACTCAAATTCGTTCATATGTACTTCATCCATATAAGATGGTTAAAGATCTTAGGACAGATATTGAAACATCAAACACAGAGTCTGTGCTGAGTGGTGAATTGGAAGAATTTATTCAAGGTGAGTTAAAGTATTTAGCTCAAAAGGGGTTGTAGAAACTTTAATTTGTGTGGTATATTGTTTTGTATGCCCGAAGATACTATAAAGTTCGAAGAAGCAAAGCAACCTTCAAAAGGTAGTGATAATAACTCTTCGTTCTTAACTGGAGTTTTAGTTCCGGCTGTGGTGATTCTCGTTGTAATTTTGGGCGGTGTGGGTACTGGCTGGTTTCTTTCCGACAAAACAGACGGTGTAGCAGGAGTCGGAACTAATATTTCTGCTGCTCCAGGTACAGACGTTGTCTCGGGAGGAAAGGAGTTTGGATTGAAAGACGAAGGTACTTTTCGGGATGATGCGGAGGGAATTTTAGAGGAAGGTGGAATAGAAGGCGAGGGCACCCATCACTTAGTACGCGACGGTGGCCCTTCAAAGTATGTTTATCTTACCTCGTCAGTTGTTGATTTGAGTGAGCTAGAGGGCAAGAAAGTTCAAGTTTGGGGAGAGACGTTTGGTGCAAAAAAAGCAGGTTGGCTTATGGACGTGGGACGAGTGAAGATTTTGGATTAAAACATGCCCAATGATTACCTTCGAAAAAGTTGTAAAAAAGTTTGGATCAACCTCTGCATTAGATGAAATTTCCTTTGACATAAAAGAAGGCGAGTTCGTTTTCTTAACCGGTTCCTCGGGAGCTGGTAAAACTACTTTAGTAAGATTGCTCTTGCGTGAGCTTACTCCAGACAGTGGAAAAATATTAATCGAAGATCGAGATATCTCAACTCTTAAGTCATGTGACATCCCACACTACAGAAGAAAACTAGGCGTTGTTTTCCAGGACTTCAAGCTATTGCTTGATAGGACAGTTTACGAGAATGTTGCATTGGCCCTTGAGGTAACAGGTGAATGGGAAAATAAAAGTTCTTCAATTAATGATGCTTTAGAAGAAGTAGGTTTATCCCAAAAAGCAAATTTATTTCCGCGACAGCTTGCCGGAGGAGAACAACAAAGAGCAGTTATTGCGCGAGCATTGGTTACAAATCCAAAACTTGTTTTAGCAGACGAGCCAACGGGCAACCTTGATCCGGCTACAGCGCGACAAATTGTTGAACTATTGGATAAGATATCCAAAAGCGGAACAACGGTTCTAATGGCCACGCACAATGAAATTTTGGTTAATTCTCTAAAACGCCGAGTTATCAAGCTGAAGGACGGAAAAGTGGCTTCGGACAAAGTTGGGGCAAAGTATGATGAGTAAAATGCTAAATTACATAAAAGTTACCAAAAAATACATTAGGCGTTCGCCATATCAAGCTTTATCTGCGGTCTTAATAATGATAATTACTTTTTTTGTAGCAACAGTTTTGGCACTCCTAACCTATGTTTCCTACTCAACTTTGCACTATTTCGAAACTAGACCTCAAATTATTGCCTTTTTAAATGCTGAAGCAACGCCAGATCAGATTTCATCACTGCAAAAAGATTTAATTTCCGACTCAAGAATAAAAGACTTGAAGTTTGTTTCAAAAGAACAAGCGTTAAATATATATAAAGAGGCAACTTCTGACAATCCACTACTATCCGAGCTTGTAAGTCCTAAAGTTTTTCCTGCAAGTTTAGAATTTTCTGTTACCGATTTACAGCTTACTGAGTCTGTCTTTTCCGAAATTGGGAAAAAAGATGCAGTTGGACAGGTTGTTTTTACAGCAAGCTTAGGGGGCTCAAAAAGCATTAAAGACGTAATAGATAATTTGCGCAATATTACAAACTACATAAAAATTGGTGGTGGAGTTATCGTATCGTTTCTTCTCGGATCGTCACTTATTATCTTGTTGGTAATCATAAGCATGCGCATCGCATCGCGTCGTGAGGAGATTAGAATTTTGCAACTACTGGGCGCAACTCCTGGATTTATTAGAGCACCCTTTGTCTTTGAAGGAATAATTTACGCAATTTTAGGAAGTTTTCTTGGTTGGCTTTTTGCAACACTCGCGCTTTTGTATATTTCTCCGTCTCTTGTGAAGTACTTTGGGGACATTCCAATTTTACCGCCTACGACCAACGGTATTTTACAACTTTTTGGAGCAATCTTAGGAATTGAAGTTTTAGTAGCTTTGATTTTGGGAATTTTAGGAAGCTTTGTTGCAATCAAGCGGTACCTAAAGATATGATTTTTTCTTCATTTAACAAAGCGCTTCTTGTGTCCGGAATTGTAGCTATTTTTTTGTTACGATTGCCTTTGAGTATTCTTGCTGACGAGGATGATGCCCAGTATATAGATAATTCATATACAAATGTGGGTCAGCAACAAGGCAATGAGTCCGATTTGCAAAAAAAACTTGACGAAAACAGGCAAGAACAAGAAAGAGTTAATAAACTTCTTGGAGAGACAAAACAAAAAAAGGTTACACTTCAAAACGAGATTGTGTATCAAGATAATCAAATAAGATTAACTATTCTAAAAATTGAAGAAACAAAAGGACAAATAGAATCGCTGACAGAACAAATTAACAACCTTGAGGGCGCCTTAACTGATTTGTCAAAATTGTATACTGCGAGAGCGATCGAAACATATAAATTGAAAAGGCTGGGTGATTCACTAGCTATTCTTCTTACTGCAAACAATATTACTGAGTTTATATCAAGATTTAATTACCTTCAAAGAATTCAAGAGAACGACAGGCAATTGCTTTTAAAAATGCAGTCAACTCAAAGTAATTTTGAAGATAAAAGGGCAGATATTGAAAAACTAAAAAGCAAACTTGAGCAACAAGAAAAAGCACTTGAAAATCAAAAAGGTCAAAAAACCCAGCTTTTGCAAGTTACAAAAAATGATGAAAAGAAATATCAAGAGTTGTTGGAGACTTTAAGAGCTGATGAGGACTCGATTCAAAAAGCTTTAAGCTCGCTTATTTCTCGAATTGTTTCTGGATTGGCAACAGGTTCTCCAGTAACCAAGGGACAACCAATAGGTTTGGAAGGCAATACTGGAAATGTTTTTCCCCGTCCAAGCTCTTCTTGTCCAAAATGTGGGGCACACCTTCATTATATGGTTATGCCTTGCGATATTGTTAAAAATGGCGGTCTTTCTTGCCACTCGGACCCCGCTCCTTATATGGACAACGGAGAATATGCAAAGCCTATGGATTTTTCAAACGGTTGGAGGATCTACTTGACCCAAGCGTATGGCAATACTTCGTTTGCACAATCGGGAACTGCAGGTTATTCTTTCCACTCAGGTTTGGATTTGTCAGTAAGCTATGGTGTTGCGATAAGAAGTGTGGCGGATGGAACAGTTTATTACGGTACCGACTCAGGTGGTGGGAAGTATGCCTTGGTTAAGCACAGAGACGACTTTTGGACTGCCTATTGGCACCTTCAATAGGAGAATTGTAAAAATCCTAATTTTTCAGTTGAAGGACGCCTTATCCATTGGAGTCTTAATGGTTTAATTGACACGATCTGTTGTAAAGTCCGATATAATTTTCTGACATAGATTTTTAGTGTCGGCCATGAGTATCTTTTGCTCACTTGCTTTTGCAATGATGACTGCAAAATTATACATTTCTTTATAGGAAAGAGTGAAGTCCACGCCGTTTCTTAGTAAAAAAACGTGGGTAAATAAAATAGCCATTCGCTTGTTTCCATTTCTGAATGTTTGACTTCTAACGAGGAGGTTAAAGTAGTTGGCGGCGGCTTCAAGGACTGTAGGATTTAAATATTCCTGATTATAAGTTTGGCTAATAGTTCCAAGAATGGATTCCAAACGTCCTTCAAAACGATCTTTAAACGGAGGAATCGGTTCGTCGAATTCCAACCCCCTTCTGAAAGTCTCGAATATACACTCGCAATCTTCCAGAGTCAGCTAGTATTGAGGGGTCTTTAATAGATTTTTTGTCATACTCCTCCAACAGTTTATAAGTATTCTTGTACTTTCTTACACTATACTCCACGTCGTGTTGGTAAGATGGATTTTTTGATAATAGTTTAAAAACTTCTAGTTTGAGTTTATTTAAAAACATAGTCTCCTTTTTAGGCAGCCTTCGCGGATATACCTCTAAGCTCTTGGTAGTCTAAATGGATTCCAGGAATCATCAACAATCCTTTCTAAACCATCATACTCCTGCCCA
>Ga0155353_107_pt1 | contig 12882 bp, 13 predicted proteins | sample RifCSPhighO2_02_FD_106321 | JGI IMG/M metagenome (GOLD analysis project Ga0155353, IMG submission 106321) | Candidatus Blackburnbacteria bacterium RIFCSPHIGHO2_02_FULL_39_13
CATTCCCTTCGTAAAACTTGGATATCCTTCAAGGTCTAAAACAAACTCATCAATTGATTTTGGAGAGAAATTATTGGTGTAACTGGAAATAAGCTGCCTTAATTTTAAGTGGACGTCTCTATATTTTGCCGGATCGGAGGAAAGTACAATAAGTTCAGGGCAAAGAAGTTTTCCTTCCTTGACCCTCATTCCAGTTTTGATCCCAAACCGTTTTGCTTCAACGGATGGCGCAAGGATGCATCCTAACGGGGTTGCGTATGCAGCAACTGCAATTGGTTTTCCGCGAAGTTTTGGATTTGCCTGTTGTTCAATTGTTGCAAAACAGGAATTAAGATCAATATGCATGATCGTTGAAGGTTTAGGGTTAAACGGTAAATTAAATGTGTTAATCGGACATGCCATCTTTCGACTCCGCTCAAGACGGTAAACCGTCACTTATTTCCTCCAATCTCCAGTGCAAATTATCAGTATCTAAAACCAAGCGGAAAAATAGGGTAGGGGTTTCAACGGAAAATACATGATACAAAGTCCGGCCCAGCCGATAAGTATGGTGAAACCCAATTTTTGTTATCTCGTAAACTTTCCCATCCCAAAAAATTTTCTTTGGCGTAACTTTACGTTGCCGATGGTCAAAAACTAGGACAACAGATACTGGTGCGCTTATCTTTTGAATCATGGATTAATTCTTAACCGAAAAATACCCGAAGTCAATGGGGAAAAGATTTTGGGCACAAAGTTAAGATTTGATTGTGCAAATTAATATGGGTAAAATTTCTTTCATGGCTTTTAAGACCAGCTACAACGAGAAGTATTTTAAGACTCTTTTTTATAACGCAAAGGAAAACTCGCTTCGGGACAGAAGAAAACTTGAAGAGATATTCAAATATAAAAAAGGGGAAAATAACTACCAAGTTTTGGAATGAGTTTATTGATGAAACTCATTGCTCAACATTCAAGTTTGCAAAATGGGCAAGGATATTCGGAAAATCGGGCCTCAAAAATTGTGAATTCTTCGGCGAATGGCCATTTGGGAGAAACAGGGATATTTATATCAAAAACAAACTTTGGAGATTTATTTCGTTTAATTTGATGTTTGTTTGTAAAAAGTGATTAAGGAATCAATCGTAAATTTTGAAAAAATTATAAGGGGATTCGAACAAGTTCGGGGTTATAGCTAAGGTCGTTCGGCAACACTAATCTGCCTTCAACTCCAGGAGTTGATTCTCGTACGAAAGTTAAATATTCATTTGGTTTTAGGGTTCCCAGCGATCTCCTTCTTCTAATCTCGGCAAATATATCTATTCCATAATCTTCCAAAATTTCTCTTGCATGAACTTGTGCTCCGTGAGATTCCATTGTCACTGGGTGAGTTGATGTTGAGGTTAATACTCGATAATGCGCGCGTCGATATTCAAAAACTTTTCCTCCCATCCCACCATCAACTATTTCAAGCGTCTCTTTTGCAAGTAGGCCAGATGTTATTACATACAATCTTTTAAGAAAGATGTTGGTGTAAATTTGCTTATATCTTGGATCAATTAAGAGAGGTTGTCTATTGGAATTTAGAATATTTCTGCGCGAGTCCAACCAAAAAACAAAACTTGTATCGCGCTCTCTTATTTTATGTTCGACTATATGTTCTCGAGGGTGATTTCTATCAATCCTAAACGTTATATGATCTATATGATAATCTTGAATTTGAGGATCTTTATTTGCTCTAAATCGATCACCTCGAGGCGAGACGAACCATTTAGGATTATCAAGCACTTCTTCCCAAAGAACTTTATTTTCCTCTTCAAGCTTTTCTGCATCACCAATAAGGTTGGGAATAAATTCCTCGACAAAGAAGGTAAGAATGAGTCCTTCCTTTGTTCTTTGATCCAATATTTTTGATTCATTGTAGGGCTTTATTTTTTCTGAAAATTTACTTGTTTCCCTTTTTTCAGCTGGAGGCATATTCTTTCCAGAAAAATTTGAAAATACTCTTTGTGCGAGCATATTGACGTCAATCTCAATGCCCCTTGCTCCAAAAACCATAGAGTAAGGGATTATATTTATGACCCGATCTAAGTTGTATCTGTGTACAGGGTCTCCGACATGCATAAATTTACTGTCTTGCCAAATTTGCTTTCTAATATTACTTACTGTTTTGTTAAACGGTAGTCGCTCGTTGTGTTTTCGTGCCATTATGTAGATAACGGATATTCCAGTCACAATACGATACTCGTCGCTAGTAATAAAATCCAATAATGATGAAGGAAGGTCGTTTGGAATTGGCAACTCTAAAGAGTCAGGTATAAGTTGGTCGGGATCTGGTCCCAGTGTTTCGTATGCTGGCAATGCAAGAACGTGCCATCTTTCGACACATTTTTGAATTTCTTTTTTCCCAATACTTCCTGCAAAAAAGTCAGCGAAGTTTTCATCAAACAGTTTACAAACTTTTTCAACGAAAACTTTTTTACCTGTGTTTAATGAGATTGTAAAACCATCGTAAATAAAGGAAAGTACAGGATAGTCGACTATCCCTTGAGTAGAGAGATAAACACGTTGTCTTTTTAAAAACATGAAGTAGCTTTTGCCAAGTTCTGCTAGTGTGTTTTTTGTTTTTCCAGAAACATTGAAGGAAGCTGCATCAAGAGTAAAATTTAATAGTGTTGCTAGTGTGTTTGTATCTTCGAGCTTATTTATTAATCCAGGTTTATTTTTATAATTATATCTTTTGAATAATTCTCCGTCCTGAGTGTGAGCTAGATAATTAGAAAAGGATTGAAGTAATAAATCTACTTTGTTTTCATTGTTAGAGCTCTCGTTACTTGACAATAGCTTTTTAGCATCATCGATTAAGTGGGGCAACCTTTCAAGTAAATCCTTATAATTTTTTGAGCTAGAGAAAAAATCAATTGTAGCCTTACGCAGGATCCGCTCTTGTACCTTTTTTGCTTCTTCTGATTTTTCAACTTGTGTTTGAATTTGGGAGTTGTAGTTATTCCTCCAAAGATCAACGATTAATTTATCTTTTTTCCCTTTTCCTCCGGGTCCTTGTCGTATTGTTGTTTTTTTGACCTCGTATTCTTCTCGCTTAGCATTTGCTTGTTTTAAAAGTCTTTCTTGTCTATTCCTGTATTCGTCAGTTAACTCAACATAAGCCAAAAACCTTGCCATGTTTCCGCTTGCGCCGCGTTCAATTCCATACTTTTGTCCGACTTTGATGGGATGTCTTTTGGGGTCTAGAAAAGCTTGTTGCAAGTCTTCCAATCTTCCTTCTAAAACTGAATCGACTTCTTCCCAGGTTCTTTCAGGAGAGATGAGCCAGCTATCAGAGGTTGGTTGTACCTCAATGCGTCGATCGTATTCGCGACGACCGTAAAAGTCTTGGACAACTATTGTCCCAAGTTCCCTTCTATATTTTTCAGGGCTTGCCATTCCAAATAAATTATACTAGTTGAAGCTAAAAATTGCAACTATGGGGCGGACGTCTGGTTTGAGCTTATCGGAGATCTACTAGATGTTATACTGTTTAAATGAATATTAGCGGTTCGAAGGACTTCTATTGTGATTGTGATTTTGTTTTTAATGGGAAAGTAGAGGTTCAAAAAGAGGAAGAAACTGAAAGAGTTTTGGCATTTCGCCACACAAAACCAAGCTATGAATTCCATGTAGTAATTGTTCCCAAAGAACATATTCCAAATTTATTGAATGTTGAGAATTTTTCTTTAATCCAAGAGGTTTTCCAAATTGCGCAAAAGCTAATTAAAAAATACGAGTTAGATAAAACAAATTTTCGTATAATTACGAATGGGGGAGAATACCAAGACTCAAAACACCTCCATTTTCACTTGATTTCGGGTAATGCATTAAAGATTTCTTAAATTTTCTTTCGTTAAAGTTATTCCCAAAGAAGGTATTTCAACTGTTTCGCCTTTTCGTAGAGATTCCTCAAGTAACATTAGTGCCAGAGCAGATGCCGCGCTGGATTCAAGCTTCCTATTGTTTTGTTTCGGTTTTTCAGTTTCTTTATTTCTTATATTCTTATTTTAGGTAGAAACAAAACTTTTTGCCAGAACAAAAAATAAAGCCCTGCAAACAGCTTGCGCTCTCACAGGGGGGTTTAGCAGGTTCATATTACCACAACAATCTGTTTTTTTATAATGCGGATATTCCATAAAGATAGCCAAATTAGCTAAATTAAATAAGAGCTTTGGATGTGGTCCGATGGAGATATCGAGGATGTAAGATATAGCAGATTACATTTAGGAAGTAAGACTAAAGTGTGTTTTTAAGCATTTGCTTAATTCTTCTCCAGCCTGATGTAGTTTTAAAATAACTTTCACACTCCAGTGCGTCTTTTTGATTATTAAATCCTGAATAAAAAATTAATTCGTAGGGTGCATTGGGTTTTGTAGCAATGTTTTGCAGAGAATTGTGCGATTCTAGTCTTTTCTTTAAATCCTTGGTGCTGCCTAAGTAGAGTTTCTTGTTTTTTAAACTTCTTAGAACGTAAAAGTAATAAAAAGGCATTTTGAATGCGTCCCCAATCGTATTAATCGATTGTGGCTCGCCACGTTCAATCGCAGAGCGATATGAATGTGGCGGACCCGACCGGGATCGAACCGGCGATCTTCCGCGTGACAGGCGGATGTGTTAACCGCTACACCACAGGTCCATTCTATACTCTCCTAATTTTAACATAAAACTAGCCTAGATTCAAAAATGTAGTATAGTAATAGAGAATAGTTATTGGCGAGCATTAAATAGGTATGAAAACCAACAAAAACATGTCCAATGAAGAGGTTGCAAAGCTGTTGCGCTCTGTCGCGGCAGCATACCAAGTTAAAGGTGATGGGGAACAAGACAGATTTAAGGTAATAGCGTACGAGCGTGCATCGGATGTGATAGACCATATGGCAGTTGAGGTAAGAGAACTTTGGAAGAGAGAACAGCTTGACGGGATTGAAGGAATTGGGAAATCTATTGCTGCTCATTTAGGCGAATTGTTTCAAGCTGGAAAAGTAAAACATTATGAAGAAGTGTTAGGAGACTTGCCCCCTGCAATGTTTGAACTTTTAGATGTTCCTGGGCTTGGGGCAAAGAGGGCTTTAAAATTAACAAAAACTTTGGGAATAACAAAAGAGCATGGTGCTTTGGAAAAATTGAAGCAAGCTGCAGAAAAAGGGAAAATTCGCGAAATTGAAGGTTTTGGGGAGCAGTCTGAAAAGGATATCTTGGCCTCCGTTACCGAGGTTAAAAAAAGAGTCAGAAGACATTTATTACCTCATGCTTTACCAGTGGCTGAGGCAATTGTTGAGTGGATGCGAAAAGACAAAAACGTTGAAAAAGTCGATCCACTTGGGTCGCTTCGTAGATCTGCTTCAACTGTTGGAGATATTGACATAGCCGTTGCTTCGTCAAACCCTAAAAGTGTTATTGAGCATTTTATAAATTATCCAGACAAAACAAAAATTATCGAAGCAGGGGATACAACGGCGAGTATTGCGCTGCCCGGAGGGTTTCAAGTGGATTTGATGGTTCAACCGCCTGATGCGTACGGTGCGCTCCTGCAACACTTTACAGGATCCAAGCAACACAATGTTGAACTTAGAGCTTATGCCCAACGCAAGGGTTTAAGTTTGTCGGAGTACGGCATTAAAACTGATGGGGAAATTGCCGCCGAAGGCGAGCCTCGCCAAAGGCGGGAAAAGTTTAAAACTGAGGAGGAATTTTACAACAAGATCGGTATGGATTGGATTTCTCCTCAAATGCGTGAAGCAAAAGGCGAAATATATCTTGCAATAAAACATCAACTTCCAAAATTGATTGAACTTTCCGACATGAAAGGAGATTTACATATACATTCTGATTTTTTACAAGATGTGTCCCACGATCCGGGCAGGAGTTCGATGGAAGAAATGGTGAAGGTTGCTGAGGACTTAGGATACGAGTACATAGCCTTTACTGAGCACAATCCAAAATCAGAACTAACAGACAGCAAAGCTTTAGATATGATAAAAAGAAAGGCTGAAAAAGTTGCAATAATTAATTCAAGTTTGTCTAAAAACGGTTTAAAACATGTGTTTAATAGTTTGGAAATCGACATAAAGGTAAATGGAGATTTAGCCCTTCCTGGAAAAGCTTTTGATTACTTGGACTTTGCAATAGTCTCTGTTCATTCAAGTTTCAGGCTTCCTGGCAAAGAACAAACAAAAAGAGTTTTGGAGGGATTATTGCACCCAAAGGTAAAAATTCTTGGCCATCCCACCGGAAGGAAATTAAACGAAAGGGAAGGAATTCAACTCGATTGGGATCAAATTTTCGAATATTGCAAAGCGCGGGATAAATGGCTTGAAATAAACTCTTGGCCCGAACGGCTTGATCTACCGGATTCTTTAGCTTGGGAAGCTGTAAAGCGTGGTATAAGACTCGTAATCAACACCGATTCTCACGCAGCAGATCAACTAAATGGAATTAGATATGGTATATCGGTGGCACAGCGCGCATGGGCAACAAAGGGTGATATAATAAATACGCTGGAGTACAATAAGCTTAAGGGTTTACTCGAAGTTTAGCAGTGTTTTCTCGTATTAATTTTCAATTTTCAATTTAAAATTTTCAATGAAAATTAAAAATTTCAAATTTCAAATTTTTTCTGAGGGGTGGTGATTTAAATGAACATATCATTAATACTATTAATAATAGCTGGGTTAATCGCAATTTATGTGATTTCTACTTATAATTATTTTGCTACTTTGGCAGTTCGGATCAGAGCTTCTATCCAGGAGATCGGAAACCAATTAAAAAGACAGGCTGACTTAATTCCTAATTTGGAAACCTCGGCAAAAGCATACTTAAAACACGAAAAAGGAATATTTGACAGCTTAACAGAGGCCCGAAAAGCTGTTACGAAAGCTCAAAAAACCCAAAGTCTTGAGGACGTTCAAAAAGCTGAGGATCTAATTTCTGGAGTTTTGCCAAAAATCCAAGTTGTTGTTGAGTCTAATCCTGAAATTAAAGGAGCAGAAGTGGTAAGCCAACTCATGAATGAGCTGCGAGATACATCTGACAAACTGATGTATTCAAGGCGTACGTTTATCGACCTTGTTGCGGACTATAATTCATCTCGAGCGCAATTCCCATCAAACATTATTGCATCAATGTTTGGTTTTGGGGAAGAGAAAGGATTTGGAGTCCCTTCAGACGGATCATACCTTGAGGTGAGTTCTGAGGAAGCCAAAACTCCAAAGGTATCACTATGAAAAACATTGTCAATGTTTACGAGGCAGTTGATTCAAACAAAAGAAAAAGCATTCTTGTAATGTTTTTCTTTACGTTGTTTATTGTTGGTTTTTCTTATATTTTAGTACAGGCTTTTGATTTGGGATTATCATTCCTTGGTTGGGCATTAATCCTGTCTGGAGTAATGAGTTTTGCAAGCTACTGGTGGAGTGACAAAATAATTTTAAGTATTTCAGGCGCACGTCCTGCTGATAAAAAAAGAGACTTTCATTTTTACACTGTAGCGGAAAATATGGCGCTTGCCTCAAGCCTTCCAATGCCCAAGCTTTATGTTATAGAAGATACGGCCACAAACGCTTTTGCAACTGGCCGAGATCCTGCACACGGCGTAGTTTGTGCAACTCGAGGATTATTGGAGAAATTAGATAGAACAGAACTTGAAGGCGTAATCGCCCACGAGATGTCCCACATTGGAAACTATGATATGCGCCTGATGAGTATTGTAACAATTTTGGCGGGAATGGTTGTTTTGATTGCAGATTGGGCATTGCGGTTTTCAATACATTCAGATAGCGATCGGGACAACAGGGTGGGCGCCATCCTCTTAGTTGTGGGGTTTGTGCTTGCTTTACTCTCTCCGATTATTGCTGAGCTTATAAAGCTTTCAATCTCCCGACGTCGTGAATTTTTGGCTGATGCAACAGCAGCAAAGATCACAAGATTCCCAGAAGGTTTGGCGCGAGCGTTAGAAAAAATTGCAAAAGACAAAGAGCCGTTGGAGGCTGCGAACAAAGCAACTGCACATCTTTATATTTCAAATCCTCTAAAAAACCATCATGACGCAATTGGTTGGTTTGCTGGACTTTTTTCTACACATCCTCCAGTTGAAGAGCGCATCAAAGCACTACGGCAGATGGCATAGCACTTGTTCTCCATCACAAGTTTCTAGCAACTCCCCCGATAAATCGGGGGACTTTTCGTCCTACTGCAAGTCCAGGGCACTAATTACCTCGTCTGCGGAGTTGTAGATTCCTTCGGGTAAGTTTTCGCTGAACCACCTTTTGTCTTTCTCCGAAAAGTCAGACAAATTGTTGCATTCTGCAACCAATTCGTCTCTTGTTGCCGGATAGTTTTGGTGTTCCCTCAAATGCTTGACAGCATTCTCTCTGTCGTCCATTGTAAATCACCTCCTAAGTGAAGTTCAGTTTAATATTTAGTAATAAAAGTGGAGTTAACTTGATGTAATGATTGCGTAAGTATCATTTGAAGAATTGTTCTATTTTGCAACAAACCCGTTCAACTTCTTCGAAAGTTAAATTTTGGTACATTGGCAGGGAAAGAATATGGCGAGATGCTAATTCAGAAACAGGGAAGTCCCCGTTTGCATATCCTAGATTCTCAAAAGCAGGAGTTTCATGTACGCAAACTGGATAGTGAACTCCAACTGCATATTCTGTTCCCAAGTAGCTTGAAAATTCTTTTTCAAAACTTGCTACTTCTTGCCCTAAAATGAAATTTCCGCTTTCTAAGACTCTTTGAATTGCTTGATTTACTTCAGTTCTTAGAGATTCATATTCTGCTTTTAGGTCTACAAATAATATTCTTGCAGCTTCTTTTATTACCATTGTTGCATATGGTTTATTTCCCCCTTATTCTTTGGAAAAATCTGATTCCCAAGAAAATAAATATAAGTGCGCTTAAGGCAAGAACAGCATATTCGCCTGCGTGGTTTGGTTCGTTTCCTGTTGTAATATCATCCAGCGCTGCCCAATCTAAAACCAAAATCATTCCAACCAGTAAAGCAACGACGTATTTTCTCATTACCTAATTTTAGCAGATTTTTAAAGTGCTCGTGATTTGCAGCCTCAATCTATGATATAGTTTTACCTAAATGGCAGTAAAAGACACACTATCTGAACAGTCCATTGCGCACGTTGCGCGTCTTGCAAATTTACCTTTAACAATTCCGGAGGTGCCCAAATATCAAGAGCAACTATCCGGAATTATTAATCTTGTTAAAAAGGTAGACGAGGCAAGTGGTAGTGCTACTGAAGAAAAAGGAACAAATGCAGACGAAGTGTTACGAAAAGATGAACCAAACTCAGGAACCATTTTAAGCGTCGATGAAGCAGTTAAAAACGGAAAGAGAGTTGAGAATGACTTGTTCGTCGTGCCTGCTGTACTTGAGGAGGTGTAGTATAATGACTGTTCTTCAAAATTTAAGTATCGCAAAATTACAAGAAGGCTACAAAAACAAAGACTTTTCAGTTAGGGAGGTTGTAGATTTTTTTATTGAAAGGATAGAAAAACATGATAATAAAATTAATTCTTTTACTACTACTACTTTTGACCAAGCGCGAAAATTGGCGAACATGGCCGACGAGAAGATTGCAAAAGACGGACCAGATATCATTGCTGGAAATCCTTTGCTTGGTATCCCCCTTGCTTACAAGGATATTTATTCGACAAAGGGGGTTAAAACTACGGCTAGCGCTCGTGTTTTGGAGAATTATGTTCCGAGTTTTTCTTCAACGGTTGTTTCGCGGCTTGAAGACGCGGAAGCAATTTCTTTGGGAAAATTAAACTGTGATGCTTGGGCTCACGGATCTTCTGGAGAAAACTCAGACTTCGGTCCAACAAAAAATCCTTGGAACTTAGAGTATGTACCAGGCGGGTCTTCAAGCGGTTCAGCGGCTGCTGTTGCATCTGAATTTATTATTGCAGCAACGGCCTCAGACACTGGCGGATCAATAAGACTTCCTTCCTCGTTTTGCGGTGTTTCTGGAATAAAGCCGACGTATGGTCGAGTTTCTCGATATGGTGTTGTGGCAATGGCTTCGTCTTTGGATTCAATGGGATTAATTGCGTCCTCGGTCGAAGATTTAGCCCGAATTCTTGAAATAACGGCGGGTAAGGATTTTAAAGATGCAACTAGCTGGGATATTGAAGTTGCTAGTTATTCGAAAGAACTGAATGAGCAAGTTAAGGAATTAAGAATTGGAATACCAGCAGAGTATTTTGGTAAAGGATTGTCCGGTGTCGTTAAAGAAAAGGTTGATGATGCTATTAAAAAATTTGAAGAACAAGGAGCGCAAATTCAAGAGGTCAGCCTGCCACATTCTGAATACGCGATTCCGGCTTATTACATTATAATGGCCTCAGAAGTGTCTTCAAACCTAGCCCGCTACGACGGTATAAGATTTGGAAACGGACGGGATGCTTTTGGGGAAGAGACAAAAAGAAGAATAATGCTTGGAACTTTTTCTCTGTCCTCCGGATACAAAGACGAATACTACAACAAGGCCCAGGAGGTTAGACGTTTGATTACAAAAGATTTTACTGACGCCTTTGAAAAAGTAGATATGTTAATAGCTCCAGTTTCCCCAACGCCTCCATTTAAATTGCGAGAAAAAACAGAAGATCCACTGCAGATGTATTTGTCAGATATTCTAACAGTAAGTGTGAACTTAGCAGGTGTTCCTGCTTTATCGTTGCCTTGCGGATTCACACAAGACGAATTACCAATAGGTTTGCAACTTATCGGACCAAAGTTTTCAGAACTAAAGCTGTTTCGTGCAGGATACGAATACCAACAGTTGACAGATTGGCACAAAAGGAAACCGCAACTATGAAATATCAACCAATAATTGGAATGGAAGTCCACATTGAACTTCGGACAAAAACGAAGATGTTTTGCGCCTGTCCTGGGTTTCATTTCGGCACGAAGCCCAATACTCAAACATGCCCTGTTTGTTTGGGGTTACCTGGTGCGCTTCCTGTTCCAAATGCACAAGCTGTTGAGTGGACTCAATTTTTAGGTACTGCTTTTGGGTGTACTTTGGCCAAATTTTCCCGATTTGACCGTAAAAACTATTTTTATCCTGATTTGCCCAAAGGTTATCAAATTAGCCAGTACGAGTATCCTCTTGCGACTTACGGATCGTGGACAAATGGCGAAGGTAAAAAAATAGGTATAAGGAGAATTCATCTGGAGGAAGATACGGGAAAACTTTCGCACACAACAATAAATGGCGAACGAGTAACTTTAGTGGATTTTAATAGATCAGGTGTGCCGTTAGCCGAGCTTGTAACAGAACCTGACTTTTCGTCAAGTGCCGAGGCAAAAGAATTTGTTCAAGCATTGCAGCAAATAGTCAGATACTTAGAAATTTCTGATGCTGATATGGAAAAGGGCAGCATGAGACTTGAAGCAAACATATCCGTGCGGGTAGGACAAACGACAAACGACATACGACAAAAATTGCCAGATTACAGAGTTGAAGTGAAGAACATTAATTCATTTAGGTTTTTGGAGTCAGCTATAAACTATGAAATTGAAAGGCAGTCGGAAGCTTTGGAGCGTGGAGAAAAACTTGTTCAGGAAACGAGAGGATATAACGAAGTAAAGGGTATTACTTTTTCTCAACGTCAAAAAGAAGAGGCGCATGACTATAGATATTTCCCGGAGCCCGATATCCCAAGTTTTGAATTTTCAGATGAAATACTAAAAGAAATAAAAAGTAAATTACCAGAACTTCCCGAAAGCAAGAGAAAGAGGTTTGAGACAGAGTACAAAATATCACCGAGCTATTCCAAGATTTTAACAGAGACTCGCGAACTCGCTGATTTTTTTGAGGAGGCAATCAAAGTGGGCAGCGTTCACGGGATTTCACCTGCGAAGTTAGCAAACACGTTAGTTAACAAAAAGCCTAACATCTCAAAAATGTTACCTGCAGAGTTGATTAAACTTATCAAAAATGCTGAAGAAAAAGGGCAGATTTCAGATGAAGAGTTGGAAAAAGTGTCACTTCAATCAATTGAAGAAAACTCTGATGTTGTGGAGTCGTACAAAAACGGTAAAGAATCAGTTTTGCAGTTTTTGGTAGGTCAAGTAATGAGGAAAACAAAGGGTCGTGCGGATCCAACTAAAACAGCAGAATTACTAAAAAAGCTCCTATCGTAAATTTTACTTTTATCTCATTATTTTGTGCCTTTTCATGGTAAAATAAAGTATGTCCAAATTCACTCATCTTCATGTTCATACAGAATATTCTCTTCTTGACGGACTTTCAAAAACTTCGAAACTTATAAAAAGAGTAAAAGCGCTAGGGATGGACTCTATTGCAATTACAGATCACGGAGCAATGTACGGCGCTGTTGAGTTTTATAAAAACTGCCAAAAAGAAGGAATAAAACCAATTATAGGGCTTGAAGCCTACACAACGAACAAAAGTCATAAAATTAAAAAAGAAGAAGGGAAAAGAGCTGATGCAAATCATATTTTACTGTTGGCAAAAGACGAGCAAGGTTATAAAAATTTGATGAAATTAACCTCAATTGCACATCTTGAGGGTTATTACTACCGCCCGAGATTTGATAAAGAAACTTTAGAAAAGTATTCAAAGGGTTTAATCTGCACATCTTCATGTATTTTGGGTGAAGTAGCTCAAAACTTGATTGGAGGAAACTACGATCAGGCAAAAAAAGTCGCACTTTGGTATCAACAAGTTTTTGGTGATGATTATTATTTGGAGGTCCAAAGACATGAGTTTACAAAATATGCACCCCTTGCACCCAGCCCCGATCTAAAACAAGACCTTGAGGAGATGGCAAAATCTGAGGTGTTAGTTAATGAAGGGGTTGTTAAGTTAT
>Ga0155353_129_pt3 | contig 11413 bp, 9 predicted proteins | sample RifCSPhighO2_02_FD_106321 | JGI IMG/M metagenome (GOLD analysis project Ga0155353, IMG submission 106321) | Candidatus Blackburnbacteria bacterium RIFCSPHIGHO2_02_FULL_39_13
GGTGTGGTTTATTGCCGGAGCCATGCTGAATTTTGTATTTTGGCAGATATCTTCAGAAAATTTCAGAGATTATATAAAATTCAGGCAGATTAAATCCGGTTGGGGTTTTGATATAAAACAGCAGATAATTACACTTTTTAAAATTGGGATTATTTACTATCTTGTAACTAGCCCGTTTATTGTCTACTTATTAATTCGCTAATAACCTCTAGTTTATCACTTACCAGCTTTCTAATATGCATACTTATGCATTTCTTAGCCCAAATTGATAAACAGAGCTTGCTTTTTTCTTTAGAAAAACGTAAGCAAACTCTGAGTTTAGGCCTTCCTGAAGGAATGATTCAGAGAATTCCTTCGTAAATTGAGGCTGGTGTATAATGATCCAAAATTGTATAATAAGTAACAGGTATATAAATTCTTCTCCCAAAGAGTTATCTCCCCAAGTCTACCTGTAATTATGCAAAACATGGATCAGTTTGATGTGTTAGTGGTTTACTCTGAGGCTATTGCTCAAAGCGCGTCCCAAAAGTACGCTGTTTTCCCTTTTGACCCCTATTCAAGACGAGCAAATTATAATGATGCATATGCATACTTTCTAAAATATTGTGCACGCAAGAGTCTTAAGGCAGCATTTGCAACATCAGCAGACATCGTGGGTGCCGGAAAATGTTCTAGTTATTGGACTTATAAAAATAACTTTTGGGTAAAAACAGACCGACTTTGTTCTTCAAAACAAATTTTTGATAAATTTTCTCCGGTAAATAAAGATCAAACAATAAAACGTAAATTGTTTTTTTCATCCTCAGAAGTTAAACCTTTTAACGACAAGGATCTCTTTCAGGTCTTTTTTGATAAATATAAAACTTATCTTCAATTGAAAACTTTTTCTATCCCAACAGTCGTTGTTAAAAACGCAAACGTGGAAACCATAGACAAAGCATTAAAAAAGCTTGAAGAGCTCATTAAAAAAATCGACAAAGAAGATTTTACCGAAGACATTGTAATAAAAGACCGATTCGGTGCAGGAGGCAACAACATTTACAAAATTAAGGCAGACTATGCAAAAGAAATTCAAAAAATTGTGAAAAAAAAGAAAAAAGTTTCATTTGTTGCACAACCGTTTTTGAAGTTTGACAAAGGTCTTGCTCTTAAAAAGTTTTCGGGTTTTATCGACATTAGATTAATCTATCATAACGGTAATATTGTTCAAACTTATATTCGCGCGGCAAAAGAAAATGATTTCCGTTGCAATGAACATCAAGGAGGAACTTTAACATACGTTTCAAAAAGACGCATCCCGCAAAGAGTTTTAAAACTATCTTTAAAAGTGGCAAAAAAACTTAACAAAAAGCATGCACTTTTTGCACTGGATTTTATTGTCACAAACAACAATAAAGTATATTTATTAGAAGGTAATACCGGACCAGGAATAGACTGGAATTTGCTCAAAAAAGTAAACGAGAAAAGAGCAAAATTATTTATACGTGCGATTGTAAAAGACTTAGCACAAACTATTCACAAGTCAAAAGCTAAAATAGTCAAACCTACCAATTGTCTTGAAAAATGCGATGCAATCTTGACGCCGATCGGCGTCACACGCTTCCCCATCCAATGACAATGACATTGTTAGTTCTCGAAGTCAAATCGGTAAAGCGTGAAACACTTTTTTGGGAGCTGTCGTAATAATTACCCTACCTACCTTAATCTTGTAACTCGTGTTCTTATGTGACCGTTTCGGAGCAACATCCTTTCAAGGAATGCTAGTATCAAGGCTCCTACTACTGCAATTATAAAGCTTGTGAGATTGAACCTTGTAACTCCTACCCCAAATATCAAGTTTGCCAAGAATCCACCAAGGAGTGCACCTATTACTCCAGTAAGAACAGTTCCCACTATTCCCCCTCTTACGTTTTTTGGATCAATAAGATGAGCTATTGTTCCAACAATTAAGCCAAATATAATCCATCCAACGATAGTGGATAAAAATACGTTTGTTCCAAATACATCTATCATTATACCCACATGTTATTACTTAAGATTAAGAAATTAAACAAAATACCAGTAAGAATTATTTAAGAAGGGTAGCCGAGGAAGAGATTTCAGGCAAACGCAGTAGCTTGGGGTACCGAGATTTTCGGTCTTTTAAGCGGATTACAAAATGCAATTTCAAGAACCTGGTCGAGGTGCGAAGTAAATACAAACCTAATGTCTTCCTTTACTTTTTCAGGCACTTCTTCCATGTCTTTTTTGTTTGCCTCGGGCAAAACAACAGTTTTAATTCCAGCTCTGTGAGCAGCAATAACTTTTTCTCTTACCCCACCAACCTCAAGAACCCGTCCACGGAGCGTTATCTCCCCAGTCATTCCCACATCTTTTTTAGTTTTGGTTCCAGTTAACGCCGAGACCAATGAAGTTCCCATAGCAACTCCTGCCGACGGACCATCTTTTGGAACTGCACCCTCTGGAACGTGGATATGAACATCAATTCCTCTTGCAAAATCTTCCCTAAGGCCCAACTCTCTCCAATGGCTTCGAGCATAAGAGAAAGCGGCGCGAGCAGACTCTTTCATCACGTCGCCCAACTGTCCTGTGAGTGTTAACCTACCCTTGCCCGGCATTAATGCCGTTTCAATAAAAATTATTTCCCCTCCGGCTGAGGTAACTGCCATACCTGTTGCGATACCTATGTCGTCCTCTGTGTCTGCTAGTAAAGATGTAAACTGAGCTGGTCCCAAAAACTTTTGGATATCCTCTTTTGCAATTTTCTTTGAAACTTTAACACCCTCTGCAATTTGCCTCGCAAGTTTACGGCAAACAGTTGCCAAATTTCGCTCTAAACTACGAACCCCAGCTTCTCTAGTATACCGGGATATAATCTCGCTCATTGCGGCGTGATTCATCTCCATGTCACCTTTCAGCCCATTAATCTCAAGCTGCTTGGGCCAAAGATATTCGTGTGCTATGTGATACTTATCCTCTTCTGTGTACCCAGGAAAATGTATAATTTCCATTCTGTCACGAAGTGCAGGGGGAATGGTATCCAAAACGTTACCTGTGCAAATAAACATAACGCCCGATAAATTGAAAGGAACCTCTAGGTAGTGGTCTGAGAACTCTCTATTTTGCTCGGGATCCAGAGCTTCAAGTAAGGCAGAGGAGGGGTCTCCTCTGAAATCATTACCAAGCTTGTCTATCTCGTCCAACATGAATACGGGATTATTGGTTCCGGCATTTCTCACCCCTTGAATAATTCTTCCAGGAAGAGCTCCTACATACGTTCTTCTGTGTCCTCTAACTTCTGCTTCGTCACGGACTCCTCCCAATGAAACTCTTACAAACTTTCTGCCTAGAGCTCGCGCGATTGACCGACCAATTGATGTTTTTCCCACACCTGGAGGCCCAACAAAACAAAGAATTGTTGGATGGTCGTTGCCTTTTCCACTCACAACACCTTCCTCTCCATCTTCCATCTTAGACTTAGACTTTGACTTTGACTTAAGCTCCATAACCGCCAAGTATTCTAGAATCCTTTCTTTAACTTTCTTTAAAGCATAGTGGTCTTGGTCAAGAATTTTTGCTGCGCTTTTTATTGATATTGCGCTTGTTGATGTTTTACTCCAGGGCATTTCAACAAGCCAATCCAAGTAGTTTCTAATGTAAGCGTTTTCTGGATTGTGAGGTGGCATTTGAAACAGCCTCTCAAGCTCTTTTTCTGCCTTTTCATTAACTTCTTTTGGCATTTTTGCAAGTTTGATTTTCTTTCTTAGTTCCGCTACCTCATCATCTGGCTCCTCCTCGCCTAAACCCTTAAGTTCTTGAGCAATCGTTTTTTGCCGCTCTCTAAGCATTGCTTTTCTCATTTGCTCCTCAAATCTTTTTTGGGTTTTTGTCGAAATAGTTTTCTCGAGTTCCAAAACTCCAACCTCGTGAGTCAGCACATCTGTTACCCTCTTTAGCCTTACTTCAAGACTTGTTTCCTGGAGAAGTTCTTGTTTTTGAGATGCTTTAATGTCCAGCAAATATGCTATTTGGTCAGCAAGCTCCGAAGGCTCAATTTTTGCAGAAAGTAGTCTCATTACAGTTTGTACATCCACTGGTTTACCAAGACGCACTGCTTTCTCAAAAAGTTGGGTTAAGTGTTTGGATAATGCTTCTTCAGCTTCGGTGTTTCCTGCCACTTCTGATACTTCTGAAACTTTGCAAACAAGAAATGGCTCTTGTGACAATATTTCAGAAAGCTTAATTCTTGAAACTCCACGAACCAACACATGATATTCATTTTCTGTTGGCATTAACTGTTGTATTGTGGCTAATGTACCAACTTGATACATATCCTCTTGATAAGGATCAGCAACACGGGCGTCTTTTTGGGTAAAAATTGCAAGAAGTCTATCTCCGTTGAAGCTGGCATTTACAGCCGTTTTGCTTTTTGGCCTGCCAAAAGTTAAGATTGCCTCAACTTTGGGAAAAACAACCGAACCTCTCAGCGCTACTACTGGTACCGTTCTTTCTATCAAATCCATAAGTCTTTTAATTAGCAGTCTAGCACAATGACTGCTCAAAAGTCAAGGGCCTCAATGCTGCATCGGGCACGCACCCTCCGACCAGTCTTGGCACGAGACTCGATACTAGCCGCTTTATACTGATAACAAAATCATTCTACACCACAAACAAAAGAATTGTGTAAAAATTATTCGTGGATTATTATCCGCGCCCCTGGATTTAAATCTGAAGCAGCTATCGATGTATGCTTTTCGTCAAGAGCGGGATTTATCCAATAATAAAGCTTTTCAGCAACAGGCAAGGGCAAGTTTACGCAGCCATGGCTTTTCTGTTTCCCAAAATCATTATGCCAATAAGCTCCGTGCAAGCTATAACCTTTCATTTTTGGAGTACTTTCGTTATAGAAAAACATTACGTGAGGAACATTTGGTAAATAATAATAACTCCGGCCTTCTCCGCCTGACATTTTTGTTGAGCGTATTTTGGACCAAACCCAAAATTCTCCCGTTGGAGTGTTATATCCCTGTAGACCTGTCGATACCAAACTTTCCAAAAAAACCGTATCGCCTTCATGTGCAATTAACTTTTGTTCCGACAAATCTACTTCAACCCATTTCTCGTTAGTTGTTGCTTCGCCCAAAACAGATTCATTTTTTTTGATTTTGTTTGAAGGAGTGTTATTAAGTGCCGCAACTTGCTTACCCTCAAAATAAGCTGTCTTTACATCTGGTTCAAAAAGTTCTTTGAAGCTTGCTACTCCACAACAATCATTCGCTGCCCAATTTTGTTTGTCGATTGATGTCTTTAAAACAAGTCCTGCAACCAAAAAAATCATTAAGGGGATGAAAACGTAAATTTTGCGCATTACAAAATAGAACACACCACGCTTAGAGCCAGTTGGACTTTTCTTCCTTTTAGCCATAAATTTTAACCTTCATTCTAATCTTAGATTTGCAAGGGCAGCTTTGTCAATGTAGAATATACATTAAACAGATGATCCACACAAAAAAAAAGTTAATCTTCTCTCTTGTGCTCTTTTTGGCTGCATTTGTATACGCTCAAAATGTCTCTGCTGCCCCAAATACCAACGCTCTTTCAAAACAAGACCAAACAGCAGCTTCAGCGAATGATGAGGAATCTATAACAAATAAAGAAAGAAAGTCAACCCAAGAACCTAATACCCAAAAAGATACTAAATCAATTAAGATTGAAATTAAGAATGGGAAAACAATATTTAAAGCTGATGACCAATCAGTAGTCGAACTTAAGTCCGAAGAAACAGAAGCCTCCCCCATCAAACTAGACGACAAGGACGGCAGTGGCCAAATAAAAATTAGCACCAAAAAGGACAGTTTTTTTATTTCAAAGTCAAAAATTCAAGCTCGGACCAATTTTCCCCTCACTGTCAACTTTGAAACGAATGAATTACAAGTAACGACTCCGAAAGGAACAAAAACAGTTACTGTTTTACCCGACAAAGCTGTTGAAGGAATGTTAAAAGCTGGAATTATCGATAAAATTAGCCAGTTGCCCGTTTCAGAACCCGAAGGATCAGAATCTGGAAGTTTGGTCGACGCAGTTGAGTTAACAACTGATTCCAAAAACTCTTTAGTTTATAAAATAGATGGTGAAAAAACTAAGAAAATATTTGGAATAATACCTGTGAAATTTAAAAAAACAGCCTACGTCTCAGCAGAAACTGGAAGTATTACTCCGCTCACCAAGTCCCCATTCGACAAAATTATAGACCTGATTGCTTTTTAATCTCTCATTTAACAGGTTCTGCAATCACAATTAACCTCTTCAAAGCAGTTCCCGGGGTCCGCCAGAGTCGAGGCTCGCCCTTACTCCAAGTGGATAAAACAAGTTTTACTTGACAGGCTCTGCAACAACAATTAGTCTCTTTAAGCTTGTTCCGGGCGGCCAGCATGTTTGCAAGATCAATCGCTCCGGTCCTTGCTTTACATCCTTAAGCCAAGACACGTCATTTGGTCCCACAATTTGCTTTTCAACCACTTTGTATTTGTGAAGCTTGTCAAGAAAAAAAACATAAATGTCATCTCCCTCGTAAGTTTGAGTCTTTGGGTTAAGTTGTTTTAGTAAATAAAAGACAGTATTATATTTTGCTGACTGCCAGGCAGGTGCGCTTGAATGTGCAAATAAATATGTTCCACCCGGCATTCCTGGAAAAACAGAACCCGCAGCATGTGCCACACCTTGAGACAGTGCCTTCAGATAAGCTTTTGAATCATAAGGGTCAACATTTTCAACAACTTGAGCTTTAGCGTTGATTTTGGGTATATATATAGAAAAGTAGCTATTGGGAACACCTAACTCTTGGGCAAGAATTTGGGTTTGTTCCTTTTCCTGTTCTTCAGCCCTTGCCCTTTCTATCAAGGCTTCGTCCGCCTTTTCCTGTCTTAGACCTGTACCAACAAATGAATTCCACCTGTATGAAATCTCACTTGTTGCAACCGGAGCAAATGTAAAAATAAATCCTGCCAAGCCTACAACAATTAAAGCAGAACCTATGTGTCGACTCGCGGGCTGGATTAGCGGCAGAACAAGCTCAGTAATGACAATAGCTCGAACACCAAAGACAACTTCACCCTCAAGCCTTCCCCATTTGTAGTCGTAAATTAAGCCTTGCTTCCTAAACATGTTTGTATCTCCACCCCAACCATCCGAAATATACAACAACCAGCAAAAGCCCAAAATATTCCAAGTACTGTGGCAAAAACACAATCACGATTTCTTTATCTGTATCTACATCTTTATCCCGATTTGATCGGGACAAGCTCTGCTTATCTAACCTCCATCCATTCTCCCAATTATTAACCAGCACATGTTCCTCAATTTTCTTCCCAAGCAGTGGTGCCAGTAATTGAAAATTGCCGCCAAAAGCGAGCCTCGCCAGCGGCGGGAAAATTGAAAATTGAAAATTACCTTGATAGGCATTCCATCCTTCGTTATAGCCTTGTGACAAAACCAAAACAGGATTATCCCCTAACTGCCCCTCCAAACCAACACTGTACAAACTTGGGTTGGAGTGTTCCACTGAAATTATTGGAGGAGTTGTGTATGGTAAGTTAAAGTACACAACCCCTTGGTTTGGCCTCAAAACCAAACTTGTTAAGAAATAATATGGTATTGGATAAACTGAAATTTCCCCAAGATCATTTACAGTTTCCTCTTGTCCAATTGAGATATTGTCAAAATGTAACGAGTAACCTAATCCGTCATTTTCCATAGGAGGTTGTATAAAATATGAAGTTTTAAAATTTTTGCCTTTTGGCAGGTAAGTCTCTAAGTCCGGACGGTGGCTGTTTAAATTTTCAATCCAAAACAACAAACTTTTCCCAGAAAGATTTCTAGTCTCTGCACTAACAAGATATGAATATTCTTGCGGAAAATTAGGTAACCAAAATCCCGCAGTGCAATTATCTGCGTCCCGTGCAATAAGTCTTAAATATTCTTGCCCATCAATTGTCACTTTTTTATCTTCAACTTCACCTTGGCCGGCAACGTTACAAATCCAAATTGACGATGTAAAACTATCTCGGCTGGTAACTTCTAGAGGATTAATGTATGCACTGTAGAGCCCTTCCACTTTTGGCACACGTACTTCAACCTCTTTACCATCAAAATTCACCTCAGGATAAAAGTTCTTTGTCTTTGCCAAGTTTTTTGGGTCTACCCAAACAAGCTCAGAGCGTTCCGTTTGGGGAACTTCAAGATGATACCCACCCAGATTTGTATCTAAAAAGCTCCTTTTGAAAGAAAAATAATCCCCTTTATCTTCTATCGTAAACTCCAGATCTTTCTGTGTCTTACCAGTAAACAACGAACGAAAAGGGTAATATTCTGCTGTAGACTGTAGACTGTAGTCGGTAGACGAGATGTAATTCCCATTCTCAAGATACGCCGCGTCATAATTATTCCAGCTGTAGGCGGGTTCAATACTTGTTAGATTATTATCAAGAAATACAAAACTGTTAACAGAAGAACTTAAATTAATCTGATAAACTTGCAAAAACCCAAAAGTTTTTACTAATTCAACCTTTCTTGAGGCAGAAAGCATGTTTTGTAATTTGTCAAAATAAACAGCCTTGGGCGAGGATGGATTGATAACACTTGAATCAACCAACAACCAATTTATTTGATATTTGTCCAAGATCCCCTCAAAAAGTTTTAAATTATTTGAGTAAACAGCATTTGAGATTTCCCAATAGTAATTCTCATTAAAGTTCGCCCAACGATCAAATTCCCGATCCAAAATGGGTTGCTTTAAGCCAAACCATCTGAATCCTGCACCCTCATAGTGCCAATTTTGATAAGTCCAACCCCAATAACTATCAATTGGAAACGGGGCAATTCTGCCTTGAGGTTGGCGATCAAACCAAGAAAACATTTGAAAATATTCTTTTGGAAAAGTTACTTTCATGCTTGGACTAATAAGGTTTCCCCCAATTGCAGGTAACATGTAAATAGTAAGTAATATTAAAACACCATAAGCTTGAACCCAATGTAAAATCTTCTGATTTGAAAACAATTTACCAGCGCGCTCAATAATTAAACTCAGTGCAAGTGAAAAGTAAACTGCAAAACAAAAGGCCAATATTATCGAAAATTTAGTAAACGGAAAACGTAAGGCTTCTTTAAAAACAGGGAATTTTTCAAGAAACAAAAAAAATGTAGAGGACAAAGGATTATTGTTGGAAATAGCTGCGTATGAAATAAGAAAAATCGGAAGCAATGCAATGCCGTACTCCCAATTTTTTTTCCTTGCAACAAAGTTTTTCAAGTTTGACAAAATTCCCAAAATTACCAGCGCAAAAACCAGATAGCCAATCGAGATAACTGGGACACTATTTAAGTGAGGGCTCCATTCGTTGAACAAATCTACAAATTGCCCCTTGCTTTGATCAAATTCTCCCCAATCAAACAAGAAATTCTTGAAAATTGCAGTGTTTGCAAAATCTCCAAATTTCTTTCCTGTTAGAAACGCTGTTTCTGAAAACTGGGTATGAATTTTTGAACCAATAACTTCTTGGCTTTTAGTTGTGACAAAGTACACATTTGGCAACAACCAAAAGCTATTTATAATTACAGTTGCCAAAATTAAAGAGCCTACTCTCTTTAGGCTACCCTTAATTAAAGACAAAATTAGAACATATGTTGCAAATAAGACAAAATACACATAAAAAAGAGTGGGCGTATGGGCGATTGAAGTTGATAATAATGAAACAGAGGCGAACCAGAATAAATTCCCTTTTGACCCGTCTTCTACATGTTTAGTTGAAAAAAGTAGAAGCCAGGGAAGTGTTGCAAAATGTGTTGCAAACATTTCAAGAGGAACGTAATAGTGTTGAAGTGTTGCTAGATTTAACAAGTAAACAAGAGCCCCGCAAAAAGCTAATGACCCACTTTCGAGGATTGTTTTCTTTTTGAAGATTGTTTGTTTAAGAAAAAAATATACGCCAAGAGGACCGATTGCCAAAGTCAAGAAAAAATAACTGTAACGCAGTATGGACTCTGGTAGTAAAAATGAGGTTAGATAATACAACAAGAGACGCGGCAATTCAGAAGAATGAGCTTGAGAAGCAACAGCTCCCAAACCTTGGTGTTCTTGCCAAACTCCAAAAAAGATTCTTTTGAAGTAAAGCCCAAAATTAAACTCCGGGTGTAAAGTGTCCCAACCGGACAACCATGTTCCAGGTTGATAGTTAGACCAAGACAATAACAAAGTGAATAAAACTAGAAGTACTGCAAAAGGATTAGCTTTTACGCCACTAAAGAACCTCTTACTAAATCCCAAAAACTTTCCACTAATCTTACCCTTTGCCTCAGCAAAAGAAGGTTTCGCAGACATCAAACGAGGCAGTCTGGGAAAAGACAATAAAAGACGACGCACAACAGCTCAATGATACCAGAATTAGAGCCTATAATCAACCCCCGCTGGGCGGGGTTTCACATGTCCACTGGTGCTACGCGTCATTTCTATGGCCAGAATCAATATTTACCAGTTCTTTCTGTCTAAACGATACCCCGATTTGGGGTCTCCTCCAGACTGACGTGCAACCGATAACCCTCCGGTGTTAAGGTCGTAGGCTGCAATTACAACATTTGGACAACCTCTTCCGCAATTTAGAATTTGATGCCCACCTTTCAAAAAAATCAAAAACAACGAAAATCAAGAAATTAAGTGTGGGGTAAATGCGTTTAAAATTTAAATTAAATTTGATTGCCCCGCCCCCTTTATATCAACTCGCCTACGGCGAGAAGACAAAAAGGGGCGGGGGCCAAGAGCCTCTGGTCCGAAGATCAGAAGTTCTTGTACTTGAGGGTCCAACCACTCGAATCGCGTAAATTACCTTGGTTCCCGCTTCGTGTAATGATGGTCATCGCACCGGTATTCACATCAAGAAACACCGCGGTGAGACGACCACATCCACCTGCTCCACAGTTTGGTCCTCCTCCTTGAGACACAATTGCCTCTTGGAAAAACTGCTCGTAGTCGACGAACGCAGCGTTCGTCTTGTCACGAGACTGGTACATGTGGAACAGCGTGTTTCCCGGCACATATCCAAGCAACCGAACAACGAGGTTGCGATTGCTGTTCTGTGGCGCTGGTGCGCTCGGCGGGTAAAGACCTCGTGCGTAGAAAAACCAGTTATGATCTACCCCAAGTCGAGGAAGATCAATCGTGGTTCTTACTGCACCGGCCCCATCAGTGATCTGGAAAAGTAGCTCTCCGCCAGTCAGCTTTATAAAGCCGCCCTCAGGAACCGGACCAAACCAGGGCGCGCACCCATCGAGCGTTCTTTGGCTTACCGGACTGAACGGCCGGATACTTCCCTCGGAGTTATACATCGTATCCGCACCACGCGGATTTGCTCCCAAGGGATTA
>Ga0155353_134_pt2 | contig 9338 bp, 5 predicted proteins | sample RifCSPhighO2_02_FD_106321 | JGI IMG/M metagenome (GOLD analysis project Ga0155353, IMG submission 106321) | Candidatus Blackburnbacteria bacterium RIFCSPHIGHO2_02_FULL_39_13
AAATTGTATTAGGGCGACAGAAGCTCTCCTTTTAGGGTTTTTTAGGGCATCTAGAATTTTTCTTTGCACCTGTCTAACGCGCTCCCTAGTTAGCCCGTAGCGTCTAGCAATTTCTTCAAGTGTGAGTTCTTTGCCGTTTTCTTCACCTAATAATCTAGCAATGGCAATTTTTATGTCCCTTTCTTTGTTTTGGGTATTTGGCATGGCTTCTGCTAATAGTTCTAAAGCCCTTTCTCGGTTTACACGAGTAAAAGCCAGTTCATCTGTGCCGTCTGCGTTTGGGGAAGCAAGTGTTTCTGATAGGATTGCTTCTTCGTTTTCGTGGAGTGGTTTTTCCAAGGAAAGGTGCGGCTTAAATAGGTCTCTAATGAAAGTTATTTTTTCTCCAGGGAGACCGGCTGATACGGCCAACTCACTTAATTCAGGAGTTCTTCCGAGTTCTTGCGTAAGGTATGCTTCGACTTTGTTTATTTGGGCATTTTTCTCATGTGCCCACACAGGGATTCTTGGGCCGTCAGGTTGGTTTTGCAGGGCACGCGTTATGTAATGATCAATCCAATGGACAGCATATGTACTAAACTTAAAGCCTTTTTTCCAATCGAATTTTCCTATGGCGTGGATAAGTCCGAGGTTGCCTTCCTGGATTAAGTCTAAAAGTGGCACTCTATGGTTCATCTGCTTTTTTGCGCGCGAAACAACCAGGCGAAGGTTGCTTTGGACAAGCTTTTCAAAGGCGGTATTACCTGTTTCTATTCTTTCTTCCAAGTCTGTTCTTTTGGCCAAATCCATAGTATGGGCTAGAGCATCGGAGGCTTTTTTACCACGCTCGATTTTTTGGGCGAGATATACTTCATCTTGCCGCGTTAAAAGTGGGAATTGGGTGATTTCCGTTAAATATCTCTCGATAGGATTCTGTGGGCCGTCAAAGCAATCGGGAGTTTGAGGTTCGAAGGTGTATGGTGGCGGCATTTCCCTGATCATGGGGGTATTTTAAATAGTAAACAGCGAATAGTAAATAGTAAGAAGTAAAAAGTAGTTTGCCCGGGGAGGAATGAAAGTCCGCTAAGCGGAACGATCATCCTCCTCGGGCGAGGTAGAACACTCGAGGGAGGACAGTTCCTCAAATGCCTACCTGTTGCGGCCAGCCAAAAGGTGGCCATACGTGCTTGCTCACCAAGAGGCTGGGCTCGCAGAATGTGGCGCGTTAGGCGGCTACTGTTGCCTTAGCCGGTCCAGGCTGGCTTAGTTTGACGAGCCAGTTCACGACGCCCGGTACCAAGTAAGCCGTTGCAAATGTCGTAATCGTTGGTTCACCGACGATCGCCTTGACTTGAGCCGAAACAGCGATTGCACCAACGATGACTGCTGTGGCTGCCAGAGAGATCAGGTATTCCAGATCAACATTGACTGGCGCTGCCAGTTTAACCAGCGGAAGCAACACGTCCCAGAGGAACACCACCACGCCGAATGCAATTGCCACAGCAAACAGCGGATGGAGAGTCGTGGACGCAACGATCGGAACCAGGATCAATGATACAACTACGACAAGAACCGCACGAATGATGGTAAGCGCGTTCACTTTTCTCACCTCATAGGTAAGTTTGTTTGTCTCCGCTTCTGTCCTCACTGCCGACAATTTACAAGAACCACTCTTGCAAATGTTGACAGTTGGCGCGAGCCGTTAAGCGAAGATGGGCCAGAAGAAAGGACGCTTTACTGAGCTTGTCGAACGTGTTCGGAATGACATACTTTCGCCTGAACTTACAAAGCGTTCTCTTTTTAAGCCCATCTTCTTTGCTCTATTAACGTGCAACGTTGTTTGAACTATTTGTAAATCATTGCGACAGGGAAGTCTGTAATGTACGTTACACGCGCTAAGCAGTAATCACGTGGTATGCTACAATCAGGCTATGGGCAAGGCGAAACTGTTAGAAAGAATTTGGCGACCACGATCCAAACCTTCTTTAAAAGACAGGCTTGAACACATTTGGGAATCTCCAGACTTTGCCTCATTTTTTGAAAAAACAAAAAGACCGGCGTGCTTAATCAAAAAAGGAACAATAATATTCGATGAGAGTGATCCTTTGGAGAAGCTCTACTTTATTAAAGAAGGATTTATCAAACTTTACAGGCTTTCTGAGGACGGGCGAGACGGGACATCATATCTTCTTGGACCGGGGCATATTGTAGGGCTAAGGGCTTTGCTGTCTCCTGATAAGTCTGCCAAACACAACGCAGAAGCTTTAACTGATATAAAGGTTGTTAGTATTTCGCGTGAGGAATTTTTTGAGCATGCAGTCCGCGACTCGTCACTTCTTGTTGATCTACTGCATGCATATATTGAAAGACTTGACTATACAGAACAAAGACTTGTTGGGTTTATGTTTACCGATTCAACCGCGCGAGTTGCCCATTTTCTTTATGACTGCGCGGAAAGATACCCCACCTCGCCTTCGGCTACGTTAGGGGCAGGCAGAGAGATTGTGCTTCCACTTAAGTTGTCTCACCAGCGAATTGCAGATTTTGTCGGTTCATTTCGGGAAACTGTAACGCTTTCCTTGAACCGCTTGGAAGACGCAAAAATTATTCGAATCAACAAGGGCGAAATCGTAATTTGTGACCTTCAAAAACTTCGCGAATATGCAGTAGGGGGGACACCTTAAAGGTGTGGCCTTGAATGTGTATCATAATCACATATCACACCTCGGAGGTGTGATATGGCATCAGGGCTAAAAAAGTTGAAAATTGCTACAAATTGGTGAATACTGATAATTAATGGTGAATTATCCTTTACTTAAATTAACAAAAAGGGACGTTGTTTCTTTGGGCATTGTTGCCTTTCTTCTTGCGTCTTTGGGTGTTGGGCTTGTATTAACCCAGAAGATTCAAATATTTAATCCTCGTGCTGCGACGACTCCTTTTGATTTTTACGGAACTCAAATTAAGGTTTTGAAATTTTTTGGACAAAAGGGAATTGGGGAAAATTCTCGTGGAAAAGTGGGACCGTTTGGCATTGACCACTCCTCGGGTGTAATTGTGGACAAGTCTACAAGTCCAAACAAATTGTATGTTGTTGATACTGGGAACAACAGGGTTCTTGGTTATAATGGGACAGGAAAATGTGTGGGCAACAGCTCGCTGTCTTGCACGACTGATTCAGACTGTAATGGGGTTGGCGGGAATTCATGCTACATGGACGGGACAAAAGCACCCGACATTGTTTTTGGCCAACCGGATATTGAAAGTGGGGCTTGTAACGGAGACAACAATTTAGGTTTTAACAAAAGTCCAACAGCATCGCTTTTGTGCTTAATTGATTTTCCGGCCCGAACCAACACTGCCGAGTATTGGATGAGGACCAACATCGATGTTGATAGTGAGGGAAACTTGTATGTACCCGATGTTTACAATAATAGAGTTTTAAAGTACGACCAACCGCTAAGCGCAGACAAGTCAAATGGAAAAGGGGACAATGTTGCTGATTTTGAAATTGGACAGGACAGTTTAGAAACAAACGGTCGGAACAAGGGGTCGAATTATGACGACTACACAACTCCTTCCTCCAACTCGCTTTGGATAAGTTCCGGACCACCGGACCATGTTGCTTCGCGGGGCGTATCGATAGATATACAAGACAATGTTTGGGTTGCAGATACATTCAACGGAAGGGTTTTGCGTTTCCCCAAAGATTCCCAAACTGCCGATTTGGTTTTGGGTCAAGACAATTTCAGCAACAGATATAAAGGAAACTGTTATTTGAATGTTGGCGCATCTACTCAACAGTTGCCGAATAATTTGCCTCGAAACAGATTTTGTTCTCCAACACTTGCAAAAGTTGATCCGGATACTGGGGATTTGTACGTAATTGATGAGTATCCTCAAGCTTTTAGAGCAAGGATCCTAGTTTTTAGACCAAACTTTACGAACGGGATGCAGGCTTATAAGGAATTAACACCTTTGGGCGGAAGTGATTACATTTTTCGTACCACTGGGTTTGCATTTAACACATACAAAGTTGGCGATTATACCTCAGGCAAGTTATGGATAAATGACGGGATGGACAGGACGATATTAACCGACTCGGACGGAAACATTATCAAAGTTTTGGGGGCAATTGATCAAAACCACGCGGGGGGTGATAGGTCGGGATATGACGCAGCTTGCGGCTCGATATATGACGAGGGATTTAATCTCTGGAAACCGGGCGGATCAATTGGATTTGATCAGGACAATAACATTTATTTGGCTGATGAGTTTTTTAACAGGGTTTCGCGATATAAAGTTCCATTTGAAACAAGAACAATAAACGATAAAACTTGTTTTCCGTTGCCCAGCGGTGGTTTGTTTCCGGGGCAAGGTCCAAATGTGCCGGATGATTCCAGATTAGGTGGTGGATCAACAGGAACAGTTGTTTACCAAAATCAGTTGATTTTGGCTGACGGAGGGCGTCTCTTGGTTTGGAACAATTACCAAGGCAAGTCGTTTGACGCGCCGCCTGACATAACAATAAATGCCCGCTTGCCCCGCGTTTGGTTGTCTCAAGCAATTGATGATCGCGGTCGGCTTTGGGTTTTTAACGACCAAGGAAAAATTAGAGTTTACCAGCTGCCTTTTGTGCAAGGTGAAAATAGTCCGATTGCGGAAAATATTCCACTTTATTGGCAGGATGACGGCAGTGCGGTTTCATATTTTTCAATGGGCACTAGTGTTAGCTATAGTTGGCAAGAGCGGGCTTTATACGTTGTTGACGGAGCAAACCACAGGATTTTGAGAGTTAAAAACTATGATGATTTGGGCGAGCCCGGAGCAAAACTTTTGGTTGATATGGTGATTGGGCAAAGAAACAAATCGGAAACCATGTGCAATCACGACCAAATAGAAGTTGGAAGTTGGTCTCCAAGTGGTTCACCGACTGCTGAAAGCCTTTGTTCACCAACTCAAGCTTCGTTTGACAACTTTGGGAACCTGTATGTTGTTGAAAACAGATATGAGTGCCACGGCAACAACAGAATAACAACATTCATGTACGAGGATCTTGCAAATGCCCAAGGTCTTTTTCCCAATATTGAGGCAGAGAAGGTATTTAACAAAAACAGTTTAACGGAGCAAGCAATGCCCGGGTGTAATGATGGAAAGTTTGACCAACCTGGATCGCCCGTGAGTATTGCCTTTGACAGCGCAAATCACATGGTTGTGGGAAATGATGGGTATTTTGCGGATGTACAAACTCGTCAGAATAAACAACTTTGGTTTTACCAGGATCCATTAAGCAAACAAACGCCAGACGCTGCAGTTCAACTCCCAATGGGCGCGGCAGGTGAGGTTGCATTCGATCAAAACAACAACTTGATTATCCAAGATCATACATGGCCACGTCTTTGGGCGATTAACTTGTTTGAAGATTCTTATTGGACTGGAATTACGTTGCCAAGCCCCCCGCCATATCCTGAAAGACCAACACGGTCGCCAAAACCATCACCGAGTCCCAGTCCATCACCTTCACCAAGCCCAAGCCCATCACCGAGTCCGGTTCCGGTACCTGATCCAGGTGATTTGGGGACCTGGCGAACTGAAAAAACAATTTCAACAAACGAGCTTTCTGGCCATCGGCTCGTTTCGGTCAGGTCTTCCTATCTGTACAATATTGCGGGCAGCGATTCAAGGAGTGTTATAAATACAGTATATTATGCGCCACTTGTTGACGGAGTTGTTGGTGATTGGCAGGTAACAACTGGCTTGCCTGAAGCACGCTATCATTTTGCAGCTGTTGGTTACCGAAGGTTAATTTACGTTTTTGGTGGGAGAGGACCTGACTTTTTGCGGAAAAACACTGTGTATAGGGCTTTAACAAACTGGGACGGAACAATATCTTCTTGGGAGCGACTTGGTAATCTACCAGTTTCTGCAAGCCATCTTACGGCTACAGTATGGAATAACAAAATTTACCTGGAAACCGGTGCGGCAGACGGCAACAACCTTTCAAAGATATATTCGACAACCATAGGGAGTGATGGATCGCTTGGTGAGTGGAGGCTTGAACTTACGTTACCCCAGAAAATATATTCATCATCACTTGTTGCAACAGATGAATACCTGTATTTGGTTGGAGGGCAGGGAAGTTATTACACTGGACCTGGAACTGTTTTGAAAATGCGAATAAGTTCGGATGGATCGCTTGGAGCATATCAAACAACAACGTCACTTCCTTTTATTACAACAAACCATCAGGCGCTGGTAATTGGAAATACCATTTATGTTGTTGGAGGGTATGGAGACAATTCTAATTCGCCATCTTTTGGTAAAAGAGTGCTTAAAGCTATTATCCAAAGCGATGGAAATCTATCTAGTTGGCAGGAGACTACGCAACTAACAAGTCAGATATTAAATGCAGGTGCAACCTTTTCCCAGGGGAGGATTTACGTAACCGGAGGAATACCTGCGGTTTCAATTTCAGCGCAAGTTAACGGGCTGCCGGCTCCAGAGCCAGTTGTTGCCACAGGCTACTTTGCAACCTGGCTTAGTCCTGACAGAGATGGATCAACTGTCCTTGATGCAACCTCCCTAACTGGAGATGTTGCTACAGGCGATTTTTCACTTCCCGATTCACAAGAAGGCCAAAAAATACTTTACGCAAGGTTTTTCTATTCTGACGGATCACACAGGGATGTCCAAAAAACAATTGTTTATCGACCGCTTGCGAGCCCAACTCCTTCACCGATTCCATCTCCTGTTGTTCCAAGTCCATCGCCTTCACCCAGCCCAAGTCCTTCACCAGTTGCACAAGGCCATTTGAGTCTTTGGAGAAGTGAATCAAATTTGCCAGTTGCTACCTACGCTCGTAAGCTTGTTGCTTTGAATGGATACATTTTTAACATTGGAGGATACGCTGCTGACGTTCCTGTTGATACGGTCAGTGTCGCAAGAGTAAAAGAAGACGGATCTCTTGATATTTGGGATAGGGCGACTTCTCTTCCAAAAGCTCTAACTTCTCATGCTGCAGTTACCAGCGGCCAGTATTTGTATGTTCTTGGTGGGCAGGCTTCTGATTATTCTGCGTCAGACAACGTGTACTTTGCTCAAATGGGGAACGACGGGCGAATTGGCTCCTGGACGGAAACGACAAAACTACCAAAGGGCTTATATTCTCCGGTTGCTGTAGTCTCAAACGGTTACATATATTTGTTGGGAGGTGCAAATTACAGCTCTGGGCACAATTACAATGTTTATTCAGCCAGAATATTAGAAGACGGGGGGTTGTCCGAGTGGTCCAATATTGGAGAATTTCAAACGGGAATGGTTTACTCTTCAGCAGTGGCCATGAACGGTTATCTATATGTGGTAGGCGGATATCAAATAAGAGAGCCTGAAGGTGGAACCAACATTGTTTATCGAGCTCAAGTTGGTGAAAATGGAACCTTGGCGGACCCATTCAGACTATTGACGAATTTGCCAGGACGGTGGCTTTCAAATGGGCTTGTAAGTTTCAATGGAAACATTTTTGTTTTGGGAGGAAGAAAGGACTATGCCCAGACGAGATTGGTAATGAGTTCTCGAATTAACCAATATATGACCTTAAGCGATTGGGAAGAAAACACCTTGCTTCCTGAAGGGTTGTGGTCGTATGATGCTGCAGCTTGGGGAGACAGGGTGTATGTTTCTGGCGGGGGAAGCATGAACGTTTATTCAGCCCAATTTGTTGGCCTTGAGCCTACCCATTCGCCAAGCCCCGATCCAATCGGGGCAAGCCCTTCTCCCTCACAAAGTCCTAGCCCTTCGCCGTCTCCATCGCCAAGTGTTGAACCATCTCCAAGTCCCAGTCCGTCTCCTTCACCACAAACATTATTAGGTGATATCAATGGTGATGGAGAACTGTCAATTGATGACTACAATATATTAGTTAGACACTTTGGTCCAAGAATGCCTGTTGGGGGGAGTCCTGCGGATCTTGACCAGGATGGGAACGTAGACATCTTTGACTACAATATCTTTGTTGAAAATTATCCAAGAAACAGGCAATAGTTCCGAGCTTGACTTGCACCCACTGTCGAAGGTGATGTAGTTTGATATGTTTCTTCAAATAGAGAACTAGATTTTGCAAAATTGAAACAGAGTGTATACAATCAAAACATGGGTTACCTTTGGGATTATCCAACAACGATTAAATCAACTAAGGCTGGGAAACTGTTGATATTGGAGAGAAAAATCAATTTTGGTACTAAGCCTGGAAAAACGACAAAGATCAAATTATCTGAAGTAAAGAAAAATTGGAACAAGTTAAAACTTCAACCGAGAAAGAAACGACTTTTTGAACTCTTAATATGGGGAAAGTAAGGGAATTAACAGATAAGCAATTACTTATCTTTCGAGAAATAGCAAACGACGTTTTTTTCCGATCTCAATTTTATTTCAGCGGGGGAACGGCGCTCGCATCAGTTTATCTTCACCACAGGGTTTCTGACGACCTTGATTTTTTCTCACAAAATAAATTTGACCCACTAATCTTGTTGAATAAAGTAAGTTCATGGAGTATTAAGCACGATTTCAAATTTTCTCCCCAAACAATTGAGGATACACATGTTTTTAACATGTCTTTTCCCGACAGGTATTTATTGAAAGTTGATTTTGCGTATTATCCGTACAAAAGACTTAAGGTTGGTGAAATTTTTGAAGGTATGGAAACTGATAGCCTTGAAGATATCGCAGCAAGTAAAATGATGCTTATCAATCAACGCAGCGAGGTTAAGGACTTTGTGGACTTGTACTTTTTGTTGAACAAATTTTCCGTTTGGGACTTGTTGATTATGGCAGAGGCTAAATTTGGGGTCAAATTGGATATTTTGAACCAGTCTGCTGATTTTTTGAAAGTAGAGGAATTCGAGTTTTTACCAAGGATGATTAAGCCCTTGACCATTGCGCAATTAAAAGACTTCTTTAGGAATTTAGCTAAAGAAATGGGTTCGAATGTTGTTGAAAAGTAAAGCCTCGCTTGTTTGACATTTAGCTCAAAATATGTTAACCTCTAGTAAGTAAATGATGGGGTTGAATTAGGCACGAAAACGCTTGGTTTAGCTTCGTTGTTTTTACGCAGTTAGCTCATTCACAAATTCAAAAAGGAGAGGTCGCATGAAGAAGCATTTGGTTTTCATCGCGTCATTTGTTGTTTTGGTGGTTGCTGGGATCGCGTTGTTTGCCGATAGGGCAGCAGCAGGTGGACCTGGGACGGTTGTTTTCAACTCGAACAAGTTTGCCTGGCATGTTCAATGGAGTCAGCCTCTAGGCAAGGAACCATCTCCGACTAGCTGGTCGTTGCGCTCGTTTTTCTCAGAAACGGTGCAAAT
>Ga0155353_126_pt4 | contig 8200 bp, 6 predicted proteins | sample RifCSPhighO2_02_FD_106321 | JGI IMG/M metagenome (GOLD analysis project Ga0155353, IMG submission 106321) | Candidatus Blackburnbacteria bacterium RIFCSPHIGHO2_02_FULL_39_13
CGCTCCAAAACCGGGTTCCGCTCAAGAAGTCGCGACAACATGCACAGCTTCTTTTACAGTTGCCGCTTTGCCCGTTACCCCTAGCCCTACGTCACCATCGCCAAGCGTAAGACCAACTCCATCACCTAGCCCATCACCGTCCTCAAGACCATCTCCTGCAGCCTCACCATCCCCCACACCTGAGGGTGGTCCTGTTATTCAATCACCAAGCCCATCACCAAGAATTTCTCCGTCCCCATCACCTAGCCCATCACCATCCTCAAACCCATCCCCTGCTGCCTCACCTACCCCCACCCCTGAGGGTGGTCCTGTTATTCAATCACCAAGCCCAAGTCCATCTTCATCACCCAAGGTTGTTGCACAGGCCAGTCCAAAAGCGTCTCCTAATGTATCACCAAGTCCTGTACCCCAACTTCCAGTTGCCGGGGTAAGTATTCCAAGCATAGCAGCGATTGGAAGTGGAATAATTCTTCTTGTGGTTGGCGCACTTCTTGCTTTTTAATCTCAAATCAAAAACGTTGACCAAAACTTGGGAAGTGGAAGTCCCGTCCAGAGAGGATAGTAAAGTACAAAGGCTACAGCGGCCAATAAAAAGTAAACATACACCAACACCTTCTTATTAGTATCCCAAAATCTCGCAAGCAACCAAGCCAAAAGCATCAACATGAAAGGCGTGGCGGGCAAATAGTGGTATAGAAACATAATTCGGGGGGAAATTGACCAAGGTAAGAACAGACCTAAATAACATACTAAGGCAAACAAAAGATTTTTATTAAACTTCTTTATCAAAAATATTACGGACGTAAAAATTGCAGAAAGACCACCCCAAAAAAGAATTGGGTTCCCGGACAAATAAATGTTTGATACATTTTTTGCGTGATCTTCAACAAAAAGCCAAACAGGCTTTGCCATTATTGGCCAAGACCACCAAGGCGAGGAATATGGGTGAGTTGCTTTAAGCCCTGTGTGGTACCACCACATTTGTTGTTGAGTATCCCACCACTCTTTTAAGTTGTGACCGGAAGTGAAAAATATTGTGTAGGAAGCAAAATACAACAATGGCGGAAGAATAAGGAAAAAAATAAATTGCCAATCAAACCTTCTCTTATAAAAAATCCAAGCAACAACAAGAATTGGTATTACAAAAAAAGAAGTCCATTTCGAAGACAACGCCAACCCTAAAAATAAAGCACTTAAAAAGTATTTGTCTTTTAAGAAAAATAATATTGTCCCAAGCGTAAAGGACAAAAAGTAGATGTCATTCATTCCGATTCGAGACAAAACAAGCGGCAATCCTTCAAGAAGATAAAGTAGCAATGTAATAAAAGCAGGTAGTTCTCTTTTAAATATTTGCCTTGTTAGGGAATACAAAAGATATCCTGATAAAACACCAAAAATAGCACCTGGCAATCTCCACCCTACTTGGTTTTGCCCAAACAAAAGCATGCTTGCACTCATTGCAAGTTTGGCAAAAGGCGGATGAGTCCACTCGTAAGCCAGCCCTTCTGGTGGTGTTGCCCAAAATTCCCAAGCTTGCGGATTTCCTTTGACAATTTCAACAGCAGTGAAGGCGTGGTAGACTTCATCAAAATAAAAAGTGTTCGGATACCATAAAAGAAATATACGGGAAGCAAAAATGAAAAAAATAATCGCCCAAAATATAACTTTGGGAGTTTTCCACTTTTCCTTAATAGGACTGGCGTCCTCCACATAAGACGAAAATTTTGCAAATGTCAGCTTTGGCAAGAGCGAGGTATTTCTCAAAATAAAGAGCAAAACAAAACTTGCCAAAAATGATATTGCGATAAATGGAATTAGCGTTTGAATCAAGTCAAGCAGCAGCTTGGATCTTAAAAAATTATCAGTGTAATAGGCGTATGCATAATAAATATTCAGAAAAGCTCCCAAAGAAACAAAAAAATAGATAGCGAGCAAGTCGCGGGATTTTTTCAAGCTAGCACTGGTTAGCAAGAAAGCAAAAACAGGAAAAATATATCTTTCGTGAACGCGGGTTGGAAACAAGAAAAAAGCAAAAAGGAACATTGCTCCAATTAAATATCCAACATTTTTTTGTTTTTTCAATAAATAATATGAAACTATTGACACTGTTGATATAAGATACAAAATTATCCCCCAAGCACGATAACTCAAAGAAAGCAAGGTTGTTGCGTCTGACTGCCACATTCCAACAAGTGACCAAAAATTAAACGCAAAAAGAGAAGTCAAGGCATAAAAGATATCCATTTTAAGGATTAAATTCACGAGTCCTTGGACAAAATTTCCCGGAAAGAAAGGTATTGCAGGTAATATACCTACAAACACACCCAAAAACATGTTGAGAATGCCTCTAAACGACTTCTCTTTTGCCAAGTAAAGCATCAGAAGTGGCGCAATTGCCAATGCTTGTGGTTTGATCAGAATTCCTAAACCCAAAAGAACTCCAGATAAAAATGCTTTTTTATAACCAACGAGTGCTGTAAAAGAAGAAAAAACAAAAAAAGTAAGAATTCCGTCTATTTGTCCCCAAACCGATCCATCAAAAATTACAACTGGATTAAAAACATAAAGAAAAAAAGATAACAAACCTAATTTTTTATCTTTTTTGCCAACAAGGTGAAAAATTAATAAGCCTGTTGCAATATCCGCAACAACAACCAGTAATTTTACCCAAAGTTCTCCAAGTAATCCCGCTCCAGCTCCCAACCATAGCCAATATAAAAAACCGGGAGTGTACTCTGTCCAAACTGAATCACTGTAAAAGTGTGCTGGGCCTAAGGCCAAGACCCTTTGTCCCCAGGAAATCCAAGTTCCCATGTCTATCGTAAAACTTGGTAAAAAGGACAGGTAAATTTTAACAATAAAAGCAAAAAATATTAGTAAAATCGGCTGACTCGACAAACTTTTTATTTTCATTGGACTACAAAATATTAATCTTACTTCACTCCAAAATGCAATCGGTTGTATTAAATTTGAATTAGTGGAATACTTAAAAACATGAACAAACTATTGATTGGATATCTTTTTTTATTCTTGTCAGTTGTTTTAATAACACTGCTCGCGTTTGACTCGTCCTACTTTCCACATCTCCAAGTTGATATTGTTGTTTTTTACAACCGTGCAAACTTTTTTTTACAAAATTTAAGCCTTGAACATCTCGCAAACAATGAATACCAACCTGGAGCACTACTGTTTTTTATACTTTTGTCTCCCATACTTTCAATTAACAATTCTTTTGACACATTCAAGCTCGCCTTTTTCGCTGCAAACATATTACTATTGTTTTTGGCGTCTATTATTCCGGCTAAAACAGTTGGGTGGATGGGAATTGCTGTTTTTGGCCTGATTTTGTTGTTTACTGGTCCAATAATATTGTTTCGTTTTGATTTGTTGGCTGCGCTTGTTGTTAATCTCTCTTTTTATTTTTGGTTAAAAGATAAAAAAATCCTTTCATTTGTTATTTTGAGCATCGCTACGCAAATAAAGGTTTACCCAATAATTTTTCTGCCCTATTTACTATTTTTAAGTTTTAAAAACAAAGGTATAAAAGTAGCTTTTGGCCATCTCCTTTGTTTTTTAGGAAGTTTAATAATATTTTTATCGCTCTTTATCCTAATATTCGACGCTCGCCTGGCTGACATTATCAACGCCTTGGATTTCCACGCAAAAAAACCGTTGGGGATTGAAAGTGTTTATGCAACAGTTTTGTTATTGTTGAATACCCCTCACTTACCACAACCTGTTGGCGCCTACGGTATATGGGGATTTAGCCCAAAAGATATTGTCCTGCCTCTCCAAGTTTACAATTACTTATGGTTAATCCCGTTTATTATTCTTCATATTGTGTTATTTTTTCAGGCCCGTAGGCCAAACTTTGACTTAAGGTTTTGTCTTGTAAACATCCTTTCCTTCCTTATCTTTTCAAAAGTTTTTGCGCACCAATATCTAATTTGGTTTTTGTTAATAATCCCATTGTTTTTTAAAAACCATCTTAAAAAAACTATCTGGAAGATCAATTTATTATTGATTTTGCTTACAAGCCTACTTTCACAATTCATTTATCCTTTAAACTACACAGAATTTTTAGAAGAGCTGATGGGCAAAAACAATTTTTCGTTTGTTTTTTATGCAAGTATTGTTAGGAATATTTTGCTTGTAGTTTTGTTGGTAAGCCTGATATTTGACTGGTTAAAATCATCTGACAAATCCACATTAGTCAAAACGACATCTATTTCTTGACAGACGTAAAATCTCCAACTTTGCAATCATTATTTTGAAGTAAACATGCAACCCAAGAATGAGCTGCATCCCAGTTCCCACCTCGAGGAACAAGGACCCATTGTTTATTATACTTTTGATTATCTTTTGGATGGTCCAAAAATCCATCGTTTAAACTCAATTGGTCGGGAGTTTCCAATACTTGATTTCTTATTGTTGCGCTTTTTAATTTGAACGCAAGCTTTGCCAATGGTCCAAAGTGAGATTGTGGTATATCTGTATCGATCGCATTGTTAACGATGTCTAACACCTGACCAATTTTTGTGGGATTAGACAAAAAATCAAATGCTAAAACTTTGCCACGTATCGCTGAAATAATTTTTTGTTGTCGCTGGCTTCTTGAAAAGTCTGTCCCTTCCGCGCCTTGCGCATGGCGAGAACGTGCATATTTGAGAGCTGTTTCTCCGTCAAAATGATGTAATCCAGTTTCAAAAGTTACTGTTTGATAACGACATTGAGTTTCAGGATCCCCACTGCAAAGATCGTCTTCCTTTCCAAAAATTGGATACTGGTCATCCGTAAAACTTTTCTCGACATTAACGTCCACTCCTCCTAATAAATTAACAAACTCCCTGAAGTTATCAAAGGAAACAACGACTTCGTAATCTATTGGCTGTCCAACAATCTCAGAAACGTATTTACGAGTCCAATCAAGCCCCGTTCCCTCTTCACTGTTTCCATAATAGTAAGCAGTGTTTATTTTTGCTTGCATTTGGGGAACCCAAATATCCCGAGGAATAGAAAGAAGCAAAACATCCTTGCCTTTTAGGTCGGCTGAAGCGAAAATAATTGTATCGGTCAGCCCTGATGGTTCATTTTTTGGTTCTCCCAATCCCAAAATTAGAAAGTTTATTCTACCGTTATTGGTGCGCAATACATTCTCTTGCGTCACAACCAAATCCTTTGCAAAAGTAAGAGCATAACCAAAATATGGGTATAAAGGTTGCAAATAGATCACCAAGTAGACAACTATTCCTGCAATAACCACTAACAACGAATATTTAAGTATGTGGTAAAATTTCTCCATGGCTTCTAAAGCTGGCGATGCTGCAATTTTATCCAATTTAAACCCTGCTCAACAAGAGGCAGTTACTTTTTGGGGCAGGCCTTTGCTAATTCTGGCAGGCGCTGGGTCTGGTAAGACTAAAACGCTTACAACACGAGCCGCGTGGCTAATTTCTGAAAAAGGAATTCCACCCCAAAGTATTTTATTGCTTACTTTCACTAATAAAGCAGCTGGGGAAATGAAGGATCGAATTGCAAAGTTGATGGATCCAAAAGATGCCTACCCGCCTTTTGCTGGCACTTTTCATTCTTTTTGTGCAAAAGTGCTGCGCCGTGACGGAAAATTTATAGGACTTTCTTCAAATTTTGCAATATACGACACAAGCGACCAACAAGATATTGTTAAAACAATTATTGCCAACTTGGGTCTTGATAAATCACTTAAAGCGCCCGTTGCCCTTTCTATGATTTCTCAATGCAAAAACGAGTTAGTCAGTGCCTTGGAGTATGCAGAGTTTACCCGAGGAGAATTTCAAAAGAAAATTGCTAAGGTTTATCTTGAATACCAACGGCTTCTAAAAGAAAGCAGCGCACTTGATTTTGATGACCTTTTAACCGAAACAGTCAAGCTGTTCAAGACGGAGAAGGACGTACTTAATAAATACAGAAACCTGTTCCAACATATCCTGGTTGACGAGTGGCAAGATACGAACAAGGCTCAATATCAAATCATAAAGCTACTTACCGGCCGAGACCACAATTTAACAGTAGTTGGAGATGCTGCACAAAGCATTTATAAATGGCGTGGCGCAGATTATAGAAATATTAACTACCTACAAGTTGACTTTCCAGACTTAAAAACTATCAACCTCGAACAAAACTATCGCTCAACTCAAACGATTTTAGACGCAGCGCACGGAGTAATCAAAAAAAACCGTTCACATCCGATTTTGCAACTTTGGACAAATAATAAAAAAGGGGAAAAAATAAAACTCTACCAAGCCCGATCAGAGTTAGATGAGGCAAGTTTTGTTACCGAAGAAATCGTTAAACTGACATCTAAAAATAAACAATCTAAAGAATATTCAGATATCGCAGTACTGTATAGAACAAACGCACAGTCGCGTGTAATTGAAGAGGCTTTTTTGCATCGGGGAATACCCTATACCCTAGTCGGAGGTGTAAAATTTTATGAACGCAAAGAAATAAAAGATATTCTTGCATACTTGCGGCTTGTTGCAAATCCGAAAGATTCGGTATCTAACAAACGTGCAGAAAAGCTTGGTAAAACACGCTTTGCAAATTTTTGCCAATTAGCAGAAAAAATTATGAGTGATGAGGGTAGGGTCCTTATGGACAAAAAAGAATTAACAACTCTAGATCTTTTGGACAAAGTAGTGCAAACGACAAAGTATTTAGAATTTTTCGATCAAAAAAATGAAGATGACCTGGCTCGCCTTGAAAACATTAAAGAGTTGCGTTCTGTTGCGACAGAATTTCCAAATCTTTTTGAATTTCTAGAGCAAGTTGCACTAGTTGAAGCAGCCCAAAGCCCTAAAAATAGCGAATCGAGCAACAACGGAAAAGTTACTTTAATGACTGCCCATTCAGCTAAAGGTTTGGAATTTGAGGTAGTTTTTATAGTTGGACTTGAAGAAGGACTTCTTCCCCACTCACGCTCTTTAATGAACCAAGAGGAGTTGGAAGAAGAGCGAAGACTTGTTTATGTGGGAATCACCCGCGCTAAATGCTTACTTTACTTGTCATATGCACAAAAGCGTTTAATTTTTGGACAGCGGGGATCTAGCATGCCATCAAGATTTTTAGGTGAAATCCCCAATCATCTATTTGAAAGTAGTGCATTAGTGGGAATCAAAAAAAACAACTACGAACTTTACGATATTGATTTTTAAAAATGGAAATTAGAGAAATAAAAGAACAAGAGAAGGAAAAGTTCAATAAAACAGTCGGACATCCTGTTCAATCCTGGGAATGGGGAGAATTTCGTCAAACCCATGGTAACAAAATCTTACGATTAGGATTATTCGACAAAGGTAGGCTGAAAGAAGGCTTTCAACTTACAATCCATGGAATCCCTAAAACTAATTTTCGTGTTGCAATGTTTACTCAAGGACCCGAACCGTCAGCTGCAACGTTAAAGGGATTAAAAGAGTTTGCACAAAAAGAAAATTTAGTTTTTGTAAGGATAGAGCCCGCTGTTGTGTCCAGTCCAAAGCTTGAATCGCTTATTACTAAAAACAATTTAAAACCAAGTCGACCTTTCTTCAACAAAAGCACTTATCTTATTGATCTAACAAAATCTGAAAAGGAACTGCTCTTTAGCATGCACTCAAAGACTCGCTACAACATCCGGCTTGCTGAGCGTCACGGGGTTGAAGTAATTGAGGACAATTCAACAAAAGCTTTTGGAAAATATTTGGAGCTAATGGACCAAACTACAACCCGTCAAAAATATTACGCCCATACAGAAAAATACCATCGCTTAATGTGGCAAACACTCAACCCTGCCGGGATTGCTCATCTGTTAGTAACGAAATATAAGGGCAAAATATTAAACACGTGGATTCTATTCATTTGGCACGACCATCTCTACTATCCCTATGGTGCATCAAGTGAAGAACACAGAGAAGTCATGGCCTCCTACGCTGCAATGTGGGGAGCAATAAAATTTGGAAAAGCAAACAACTTGAAAACTTTTGATCTTTGGGGAGCAGATGACACAAAAGGTTATACAAGATTTAAAGAAGGTTTCGGAGGGAAAAAAGTTGAGTTTGCGGGAACATGGGACCTTATCATAAATCCTACGGTTTACTTGCTTTACAGAATTGCTGAAGAACTTCGCTGGAAAGCTTTAAAACTAAAGGCACGATTTTTCCCCTACCACTCAAATTTCAGATAA
>Ga0155353_111_pt1 | contig 8066 bp, 8 predicted proteins | sample RifCSPhighO2_02_FD_106321 | JGI IMG/M metagenome (GOLD analysis project Ga0155353, IMG submission 106321) | Candidatus Blackburnbacteria bacterium RIFCSPHIGHO2_02_FULL_39_13
CTACTTAAGTAAAAATAATAATACACAACCACATTTGAAGCCGTCTTGCGAGGCGGCCGTTGTTTTAATCCCCCATGTTGCTGACGGATTTAGTTTTACTATGGAATAGTTTTGTGCTATCTTGTGGATGTCTCCTCACAACTTATATCTCTTGAAGGGATTTAATTTACTTATTCCAATCGCAGGCATAAAGGGGCAACCTGAAACCGCCTACGATTGGATTCCCTTCGGGGTAACAGTTGTGGGGAGACCGGGAGTAAGGTTGTCCCTTTTTGATTTGTCTATGTCTTCAGAAAATATAATCAAAGGAAGAATCGCAGAAACAATAGTCAGTGAAATGCTCCAGAGGGCAGATTATTTGGTATACCGGTTTGGATATGAGGGTGTATTGCAAAGTTTGATCCAAAAGGGGCTTCCGAAAATGAGAGCCGATAATATAACCGCGGAGAAGATACGCACTATGCCGGATTTTATCGTGATGGATAGAAATAATGACGTGTTCTTTGTAGAGGTTAAATGCGGAGATTCAGCAGAAAATAGCCGAGGTTTTAGAGAGTGGTTGCGTAAAGCAACAAAATACTGGCCCGAAGCCAAATTGATTCTTGTGTATACCCACGAACCCTACTTTGAGATTTCTACTATTAAGGACTACGCAAAAACGAGGAGGCTGTATCGGCTCTACGAAGATAAGTTCCTGCCGGTTGATAAAAAGTGGGTAACGCGCTATAGAGAACTAGTGATGACGTATCTTAGTCGTTAGAGATTACCAAAGATCATGAATAATGATAGATTCTCTGCTCTAAAACAAAGGGCGGATGCACTTTGCCAGAAAAAGCTGAGGTTGATGATTCCTGAAATTAGGCGACATGAAGCAGGCCATTTCCTAATTGTATCACAGGAATACGGCCGCTTTGAGGCCCAATTTGAGCTATTTTACGACTTAATCACGGAAATACTGCTAGGAGTAAATTATATAGATAATTCTTCATGGCCTAAACATAGAGTCATACAATTTTTGTTGGTGAATCATAATCTGAAAACTCTATACTCTGCGTTTGACAGATCAATTAAAGGATTTTGGGAGGATGGTTTAAACCTACTAAGAACAGCTTACGAGGTGTTAGTGAGAATAACGTGGGTTTCTTGTTATCCTCCGCGGGCTGGCGCGGGTATTCTTAAGCATGACGATGGGGGTAGAAACTTTGATCTCACGGGTTTTATTAAAAACGACTTGAAACTGGATTGGAACGACTATAAGTTTTTATCAATGTTGACTCATGGAAATCAGCCGGCAGTACTTCAGGACTGGATTGATATTCATACCAAAAGCAAGAGAGAACCGATATCAGCGGAGCTTGGATTCAAGAAGAAGGAGTTAGAGATGACAATAAACTATATCCTCTTTGTATCTTATGCGTATTTAAAAATGACGCTCCAGTTATTTGTAACTTCCTGTAACGAAGTCCTTAAGAACGAAACGGTTGTGGACGCTAAAGAGTTATTGGATATTTGGGGAGAGACTCTTCTTTTACATCCGGGGGGTTGCTTGCCGGTTTATGTAAAAGATTTGGATGACATTCTACGTATGATGGAAGGTGCCGATGGGGGCCACGAATGGAAAGAATTGTGGAGTAAAATTAGGGCGGCGGGAACTTTATAGGAGATGTGGATAGTTGCGGTTAGTTAAGAAGTGGGTGCAACTTATTTTACGGGGATCCAATTAAATGGTATGATTTTCTACATATCATTGCGTGGTTTTATATGAGAAAAATATCCTACAAAAGAATAGGTGAATATCTACAAACTGCTATGAAAATCGCCCTTGCACACGAAGGCGTTTATCCCATTAGGGATATTCTAGCTGAAATGGCGCAACGATTAGAGCTTGATGACTACGAGAGGGCCGCATATGAAAAGAGTGGATTCATCCGTTGGCAATCTGTAATGCAATTTTATTCAATTGATGTCGCAAAAGCTGGCTGGCTACGTAAACATAAAGGAGTATGGTATGTAACTGAAGAAGGTAAAAAAGCACTTGAGCTGGGCCCAGAAGAGTTTATTAAAACCGCGATGAGTAAATATCGTGAGTGGGCTAAATCGCGGGAGCTAGTTAAAGAGGAGGAAGAACTTGAGGTTTCTCAGCCCTCTGTCACTACGAGCTATGAGCAGGCCCAATCTACAGCACGGGAGGAAATCAAAGAGTACATTAGAAAATTAAATGCCTACGAGTTTCAGGATCTCGTTGCCGCCCTTTTTAGGGGTATGGGATACTTTACCCCATTTGTAGCTTTACCGGGGCCAGATAAGGGCATAGATATTGTGGCTTACAAGGACCCGATTGGGGCGGAACTTCCACGGATTAAGGTTCAGGTTAAGCATCGGTCAGATACGAAAGTTAGCAGACAAGAAGTAGCGGCCTTCATTGGCGATCTACAAGGGGAAGGATATGTGGGAGTAATTGTTTCTACTGGAGGTTTCTCGCCGGAGGCCCTAAATGAGATAAGAAAATCTAGCAGACACATTGAGAAAGTTGATTTTGAACGGTTTATTGACTTATGGGAAGAACATTACAACAAACTTTCTGATGAGGATAAAATCTTACTGCCTCTTAGAAAAATTTCTTTTCTATCTCCAAAAGAGTAAAAGATACATCTATCGAGGTATTGCTGGCTATCTGCCAACCATTAGAGAGGTTCTAACTTCGTCCAATACCCACCGCCAGTTAGAAAATGAAGTCATTGGCTCGCCCGCTACGCGGGCTCGCCAGCCGTTTTTCGGGGAAATTTCAAGCCGTTTTGAATTCAGTAAGGCCAAAAGCGGGCTTCCCTCATTTTTAATTGGACTGTTTTCATTATATTTGTTATCATATTTATGAAGGGTTAGATACGCACCTATACTAATACTATCATACTTAGGAAACTATGAAAAGTCAAAATAATAACGAAACAATTGGGGATAAGATAAAACAGTTTAGAAATAAGCAGGGTTTAACACAGGACGAATTGGCGAGAAAATCTGATCTTCCCTACACAACACTGACCAAGATTGAAACAAATGTCATCACCAAGCCCTCGATTCAAACGGTTATGAAGATCGCGAATGGACTAGAGGTAAGTATTGATGAACTTACAAAACAATTATGAAAACACACATTCCTTTACTGGAAAAATTATTTGATAAAAATTATCAGCTTATTGACGGGACTGATGAAATTTTTGAGTTAGATTTAGCTTTGTGGGAATATGAGGCTTTGTCAAAAAAGGAATTAGTTGATAGAAGTGCTTATTTCAAATTAGTTGACGGAAAAGAGTCAGTTCATTTTAAAACCTGCAATCTTCAAAATCTTGAAGAAGTTCATAAAAATAGTTCGTTTAGAACAAAAATTTTCTTTTTAGACGGAAAATATTCAACTGGTTACGCAACGCATGGCCTTTTTCCATATCGTGGAAAATTTCATCCTCAATTAATTAGAGCGTTGCTGAATATCCTTGATATTAAGCCTGGCCATGTTGTGCTTGACCCAATGGCTGGAAGTTCAACGGTTGCGGTTGAAGCAAATTTACTTGGTATTGACGCAATCTCTGTTGATTTAAGTCCTTTCTGCGAGCTAATGGGGAAAGTCAAAACATTCGCGCTAAATTTGGATATAAAAATTTTAGAATCAATTATCGCAAACCCCAAGGAAATTTTAGAAAAACTGAAAAAAGATAAAGTTCCGGAATATTTTAAAAACAACAAGGACGACAAAAAAAGAAATTATTACGAAATAGTATTGTTGGCTTTTTTAGATACTGTTGGCTTTGCTGGTCGTAGTAATTCTTCCATTGATAAACTTTTTCCTCGCGTATTAGAGAGATACGTTTCAACAATAAAATATTTTCAAGAAGCAAGACAAAAAATGGATTTAAAAATTGGGGAAAGTAAAATAATTCAGGGCAGTGTTTTAAAATTACCAGTTGATAACGACAGCATAGACGCAATAATCACTTCACCACCTTATTCATTCGCAATTGATTATTTGAAAAACGATCAGCCACAATTGGAATATCTTGGCCATAATCTTGAGGTTTTGAGAGAAGAAATGATTGGTTTGCAGGGGCGAGGCGTAGAAAATAAGTTAGAAATTTATTTTGATAAAATGAATCAAGCACTAGGCGAAATGAAACGAGTATCAAAGAAAGACGCACCGATAGTCATAATTATCGGCACGAATGATATTCAAACGAACGGAGTCCGGTTAGAAACAAATATAATTGAACTTGGAGAGAAACAAGGACTTAAATTTGAACTTAATTTGAAAAAGCCAATCCGAGGGCTACAAAATACAATGAGAGAGGAATCAATATTATTTTTTACAAATCAAAAATAACATTATGAAATACACAAAACCCGCAACCGAGCTAAAATTTAAAACTGTAATTGATAAAAATACTTTTTATTTTTTCAATCCGGCTTTTGAAGAAAAATACGAAGGCTATTTAAATTCATTAAAGGAAATGCTTTTGATATTGAAAAATAATATTGAAACACAGGGATTGAAAAAAGATTTTTTTGAACAGTTATTGATTGAAAAAGAAAATGGCCTTAGGGCGTTGCTGGCCTTGACTGGATTTTCAAATGAAACCTTGAAAAGATTAACAACAATTATCAGAGTTGTGAATGATCCGGAGTTGAGCAAATTGGTTTATAAAGACAAATGGTTTAGAGATGAAGACATAAATAATCTAAAAGAGTGGTCAGATGGACAAATCGCTAAATTTATTAAAGAAAATGAATTTTTTAGGAAAGGAATTTTAAACATTTTCTTTGAGGGCTCAACAGTGCCATTCTTAACAAAAACGATCCCATTGTTTGAATTGAAAAAGCTAAGCATTTCAAAACTTAAATTTGAATTGCCGGAAATGATTGATACTTTAATCCGATATAAAGAGAAGGGCAGTTATTCTGGGATGAAAGAAAATAATCCTGAAATTTTGATTGAAGAAATTCTAAATCATTTGGAAATACCTTTTGAAAAAGGCGACCTCGGCGAATTGATTGATAACGCCCCTGATAATAAAAGAACAATGGATTTTATTATTCCTAACAAACAAAATCCGTTAATCATTGCCGAAAGTTCATTTTTGGTAACAACTTCATCTGGTCAGGGCGATAAATCAAAAACCGAGATTTCCATTGATTCGCTTATTAAATCTCACTATCCTAAAGCAAAATTTATTGGTTTTGTCGACGGAATTGGCTGGTATGTTAGAAAAGGCGATCTAAAAAGAATGGTTACGGCCTATGAGGATGTTTTTACCTTTCACAAGGAAGAATTAAAACGATTTGAGAAACTTTTAATCGAAACTTTTCTTAAAAAATAATCATTATGTTTGATAAATATATTAATAAAATTATAAAAGGCGACTGCCTAGAGTTATTAAAAAAAATCCCTGACAACTCTATTGATATGACTTTTGCTGATCCTCCCTTTAATTTAAAAAAGAAGTATAACGGCTACAAGGATAGCCTAGAATTTAAAGAATACATCGAATGGTGTGATGAATGGATTGGGGAAATGGTCAGAATAACTAAACCAACGGGATCAATATTTGTTCATAATATACCAAAGTGGCTTTCGTACTACGTTAAACTTCTGAATGAACATGCAAATTTCAAGCATTGGATTGCATGGTATGCCCCAACATCTCCAATGGGTAAAAGCTTACAACCCGCGCATTATGGTGTCTTGTTTTATGTAAAAGATTCTAAAAAGACCAAAATCTATGAAATCAGAATGCCTCATGAAAGAGAAAGAAAGTCGAATTATTTACGAAAAGATTATGGTGGCAAAAAAGCAGGTCTACACCCATTTGGCCCATTGATATCAGATGTCTGGACTGATATCCATAGAATTAAACATAATAAATATAGAGATGAGCACCCTTGTCAATTACCAGTTCCTTTATTGGAAAGATTAATTCTAATGATAACAGATGAGGGAGATATTGTGCTGGATCCTTTTGTGGGAACAGGAACGACAGCAGTAGCAGCAAAAAAATTAGGTAGAAAATATATCGGATTTGATTTAGATGATGAATATAAAAGGATTAGTGAAAATAATTTAAAGAAAATTCAACCAGATTCTAAAATTGATAAATCATGGGTCAGTTTCCATTTAGGAGAGGTGAGAACAATAAGAGATAAAGATTGGATAAATTTATCAAGCCATTTTGAAATTCCAAAGGATATTAAAGATATTGATTTCACAAAAATAAAAGTAAAGAAGAAATAAAGGATTTACCAAAAATAACTAAATCGCTTTAATAAAAAATTATGCCTATGGAACGAGGTTCGTCTCCCGAAGAGATGGGAATAAAACAAGAGGTAGCGAAATTGGAAATGGAGAATAATCAGCTAGTAGAAACAAAAACTTTATTTCCAACTTTTACAAAAATAGCTTCAAAATTGAGAGCTACTTTTGGAATCATTTATGAACCTCAAGGGGGTAGTAATTTCAATAAATTGACTATTATTGCTGCTGTACTCTCTATTCCCGCCGCTATTTTAGTCGTTTTTTCACTGATAATGTTTCAGTTAAGTGGTAATGATGGTTTTTTTCTAGTGTTTATGTTTGTAGCGCAGCTTATAGAACCGCAGTCCCTCCTCCGTGGTTTTATAGGCATTCTGAATGAACCTGGATTTTCTTTAGGAATAAAGTTTCTCTCTTTTACAATTTACACAATCTTTGTGCTATTAGTTCCCATGTCCATAGCGGCCCTTATAGTAGGACTCATCTCGCTAAAACAAATCTACCAAAGAAAGGAGCGGGGCGGGCTTTTTGCCACACTTTGTATTTGTACCAATCTAATGGCAATAGGCATTATAGGTTTTTTTGCTATCATGTTGACTAGCGAAACCGGATGGCTCTAACTACATCAGTTGATTTAGAATAAAATATTTTTACTCTGTATCTCTTTCTACCACCCGTATTTCTAAATTATCAAAGAATTTGCCGCCAAAGAAAAACTTGAAATTGTTAATTTCCTCGACGGAGCAGGCCGAATTTTTTGCCCTCCCGACCCGAGCCCGCCACAGGCGGGCGAGGACAGAATTCCGTTCGAGCTGTTTCAAGAATACGTCGTATCTACGGGAAATTACGAGCAACTAACCAATTTTTATTTTGTAGCCATGAATTCTCCGACCGAGGAAATTAAAACCCGCCTGGATATAGTGGATTTCATTCAGTCCTATGTCCGTTTGCAAAAATCCGGGATAAACTTTAAGGCCAATTGTCCGTTTCATGCGGAAAAAACGCCGTCTTTTTTTGTATCTCCCTCCCGCCAGCTTTGGCATTGTTTTGGCGGCTGTGGCGAAGGAGGCGATATTTTCAAATTCGTGATGAAAATCGAAGGGCTTGATTTTCCCGAGGCCCTGAAGATTTTGGCGGCACGAGCCGGAGTTGAATTGCGGCGCGAAGATCCGGCGCTTCGTTCCGAAAAAAACCGGATGCATGATTTATGCGAGGAAGCGGCCAAGGTATTTGAGAGGAATTTATTGCTCACTCCCGTAGCGCAGGAATATATAAAAAGTAGAGGGATTGCGCAGGATACGGTTAAAAAATTCCGCATCGGATTTGCGCCGCAATCCTGGGATTTTTTGTTAAAAGCGCTTATTGCCAAAGGATTTCGGCGGGATGAGGCGGAAAAAGCCGGACTAGTCGTGCGTTCTCAAGATGCTTCTTCTTGGTATGATCGTTTTCGTTCGCGGATTATTTTTCCTATTAGCGACGTGAATGGCCGGGTAATCGGTTTCGGCGGTAGAATTTTTCAGCCGGAAGCCGGAAGCCGGAAGCCGGAAGCTGCGGAGGCCAAGTACATTAATACTCCGCAAACCCTGATTTATGACAAATCAAAGGCGCTATACGGTTTTGACAAAGCCAAAGACGCGATCCGCCAAAAAAATGAGGCGGTGATTGTTGAAGGATACATGGATTGCGTGATGTCGCATCAGGCCGGAGTTGCAAATACGATTGCGGTATCAGGCACTGCCCTTACCCCGTTTCAAGTAAAAGCGTTGCGGCGTCT
>Ga0155353_112_pt1 | contig 7571 bp, 8 predicted proteins | sample RifCSPhighO2_02_FD_106321 | JGI IMG/M metagenome (GOLD analysis project Ga0155353, IMG submission 106321) | Candidatus Blackburnbacteria bacterium RIFCSPHIGHO2_02_FULL_39_13
AACAAGTATTACGATACTTAACATATCGTTCACCTGTAAAGTGTATACCATGTGCTGACCTGCCTACATCCTTCTAAAATTTCCTCCTTGACAAAGTGTATTTGTTTGTGCAAAATGGTTTTTGTCGTGGGGGCGACATGGAACATTGCATTGCCCCTTTGATGGGGATTTTTTGGTATACCCTGATTTAATATCAATAACATACCATCCTCCCGAAGTGCTCCTTGAGCCGCGGTAGAAATCTACCAAGGCGAAAGGTGAAGCGTAGGAGGATGCAACATCTTTATGAACTCAATAGAAACTGCTCAAAAATGGACATTGCGGGGAATACTGTTTTTATTACCAGTATTTTTCCTTCCTGTAACTTCTGACTTTTTCACCTTCAATAAATTAGCATTGTTAGTTTTTGGTTCAATTATTGCCATGCTTTTGTGGGTCAGCTCAATGATCAAAGGGGAGTTTAAGATAAGAATAACCACATTTGATCTTCCAGTATTGGCTTTTGCCATAGCAGTTTTAGCCTCCGCAATAATTGTTACTCCGAATAAAATGGACGCTTTTGTTTTCCCCGGTACGGCAAGCGTTGTAGCTTTTGGAACGTTATTTTACTTTGCAATTATTCAATATATTAGAGCAAGTGGAGAGTCCAGTTCGTTGACTTTATCGCTTTTGGTTGGTACGGCCTGCGCGGCGGTTGTTTCACTGCTTGCGACAGTAGGAATGTTGGGGATGTTGGGGAAGTTAGGGGGAGTGCCGGCGTGGTTAACTGTAAACACCTTTAATACAACTGGAGGACTTCTTGAAGCTTTAACTTTGTTTGTTGCAGTCTTGCCGATGGCAGTTGTCGAGGGATTGGGCACAAAAGAAACAAAGGCTTCAATAATTAATGCCGTTGTCTTGATTACAATTGTGCTTGGTCTTGCCTCGGTCGCATACTACGCAATGCCTGGAAAGGCAACTTCTCCTCGTGTTTTGCCACTTGCAACTGGATGGGGGATCACACTTGAAACATTAAAACAAAATCCTCTCTTTGGTGTCGGTGCAGGTAATTTTGTGGAGGCGTTCAACAGATTTCGCTCTGTTGACTACAATGCTTCAGACGTTTGGGCTGTCCGGTTTGGTAACTCATCAAATTGGGTGCTTGAAATTTGGACAGTGTCAGGTCTTTTAGGGATAGCAACCTTCCTTTGGGTAGTATCAAAAATCGTGCGCCGGGCAAGAAAATCTAACCTTACGCCGGCCCATTACTCACTTTTGGCATGCTTAGTGCTATTCTTATTGTTACCTGCCAACCTTCTACTCTTAGCAGCCTTCTATTTTTTACTGGCAGTCGTTGCCGCGGAGGAGGCAGATGAGATAACCTTGCAATTCACAGCAAAAGGGATGCGCCTAACAGGGCTAGAGAGCCGAAAGACAAATTTACTTCCGCTCTTTGTTGCAATATTAATGTTAGCAGGGGCTGCAGTTGCCGGCTCGTATTCCAAGAAAGTTTATGCGGCAGAAATTAGTTATCAACGTGCGTTAGTTGCCGCAGCCAAAAACGACGGAAAAGCAACATATGATGCGCTAATCGAAACCATTAGAGAAAATCCAAACATCGATCGTTACCGAATTACTTATAGTCAAGTCAACTTGGCCCTAGCAAACAATATTGCCAGTAAACAAGATCTGTCCGATCAAGACCGCCAGGTTGTTACTCAATTAATTCAGCAGGCCATAAGAGAAGGCCAAGCAGCAGTCAGCTTAAACGGGGGACACGCACAAAACTGGGAGAACTTGGCAAGAATTTATCAATCATTGTTCTCTCTTGCACAAGGCGCAGATCAATGGACAATCTCAGCCTATCAGCAAAGCATTGCCCTGGATCCTGTTAACCCGCTCTCTCGACTGTCGCTCGGGGGCGTGTATTATGCCTTAAATCAACAGGATAATGCTGTCAAGACATTTGAATTGGCAGTTGCCGCAAAGCCAGACTTTGCAAATGCTCACTACAACTTAGCAGTTGCACTAAAACAAAAGGGTGAGACCCTCCGCGCAGCCCAGGAGATGGCGCAAGTCTTAAACTTGATTGTACCAGGAACTCCAGATTACGAGACTGCAAAGAAGGAATTTGACGGCTTGCAGGAAAAGCTCACAGCTGAAGCATCCGCTGCGGCCCAAGTTGCTGGAGCAAAGACACAATCCCAACAACCGGCGCTTCAGGCTCCATCTCCTGCACCAAAACAAATAGTAGAACCGCCTATTGAGCTTCCTGAAAGTGCAGCTCCTCCAGCACCAGCTGGCCAAACAGGAGCCGAGGAGTCATCCCCAGAACAACAACCGGTACAGTAAACTTCTAGTGGACCGTGGGAGAATCGAACTCCCGTCACCGCAATGCGAATGCGGTGCATTACCACTGTGCTAACGGCCCAAGTTGCCTTTAAAAATTTAGTGGACCGGAAGAGATTTGAACTCTCAACCCCTTGACTGCCAGCCAAGTGCTCTGCCGTTGAGCTACCGGCCCAAGTGATATTAATTGTATCATCGGGAGTGTGTTGAAGCAAACTTTAAGAAACTTTTTCAAGTCTTCTGATTCTTACTTCATGGACATTAAGATCGTCGTTAATTCTTGAATGGCTGAAGCGATGAGCGGCGTCTTCCTCTTGAGCTTTGCTAATTTCTCCAATGATTTCGGCAACAGTTTCTTTCTTGGATTGGGTTATTAACTCCACAGTTTCTTTTTGGGAGTTTGCGATTATTTGTGCTATCTTTTTTTGAGATTCTTCTACCATTTCAGCAGTGGATTTTTTTATTACTTCAATAGTTTCTTCCTTGGTCAGTTTGATTAGTTTAGTTAGCCTTTTTTCTGAATCGCCGATCATTAAAGCCACTTGACCGAAGGTTTTTCGTTCAGAACGTTTAAGTTCGCTTTTAAGCTCTGGTTTGGTTACATAGTCGCTTGTCATGTTTGCATGATAACACTACTTCGAGTGCGAGTGTCAACTGGAAACAAAAGGATCAGATTACTTGCACTTCCAAAGAATTATTGCATTGTTGGCGTAGTCTTTGGGGATAGAGTAAACTCGCAGGACTTTACAGGAGTTTTGGATAACTTCTTGTTTAACAAACGCAGGATCTAAATTTAAAGCTTTGCCTTGTTGGTCAATTACTCCAGTTTGGATAAACACGGTACTTTCTGTTGCTAATTTTGTTGTTTCCTCAGTGCTTAAAAAGCCTGCCAGATATCGCTTGATGTTGGTGTCAACTTGATTGTCCGTGAGTCCCCTGTTTGCTTTTAATGCAGCCAGAGGGGCGACAGAAAAGCTGCCGAAGATTTTATCTTGGGAGTTTGTTGTTGCTTTAATATCTTCAACAATTTTGTCCATCGAGGTTATGACCGAAGCTGCGGCGTGGTTTGTTTGGTAGTTGAGAAAGTTTAGTAAAAAGAAAATAGTTAATAAGAAGTAGGGGAAGTAAGGGGCGTAAGGGATGTTAGGGTAGAGTTTTTGGTTGATAAAAGCCACTCCTTGAGCCGCGAGGATGGCTAAGAATGGGATAAGCGTTACAAGGTAAAGAAAGTAGATGTCGGCAAAGAAAATGAAGAAGAAGGATTGGAAGAGAAGGGTATAAAGAGCAGAGTAAACAAAGTTCAAATTCAAAATCTCAAGCTCCAAATAATTTTTTAAATTCAAATTACCAAAACTCGAAACAGTTTTGGATTTAGAGCTTGATTTATTTGGATTTATTTGTGATTTGTAATTTTGAATTTGTAATTTATTAATAAGTAAAGTAATTATTCCCACAGACGCCAATACTAATAGGATCCAGTCGTTTTTCAAGAAAAAGGCAATTATTGCTCCTTTGTCTATGCCTTCAGACTTTAATAAATGATATTTCCAAACGGGGGTGAAGAAATGGTCGCCGAATAGTTGCAAAAAGATGAGGTTGGTGGCGGCAAACAAAGTAAAAGTAAATAGTAAAAAGCAAACAGGGGATGTAAGGGCTCGCCTCGCTGGAGCGAGAGCGAAGCGGGAGATACGGGAGATTGGGGAGGAGTTTTTGTTCTTAAGGGATTGCCAAACATGGTAAGCTGCAAAACCAAGAGCTGCCGGGAGGATGTAAAAGCGCACTGTCATTCCAACAAACAAAGCCAGACCTGCAAGTATTGCGCTATATTTCAATTTTGTATTTTCTATTAAATACCACGACAAGACGAGGAAAAATGTTGCTTCGTGGACTCCTGAGCCATGGTCGGAGGTGGCTAAAACAGATAAAGAAAACAGATAAAAAACTGAGGGAAAAATATTTTTGGTTTTTAGATAAAGTAAAATGGCGGTGCCGGCAGAGGCTAGAATGGGGACAAGTTTTAATGTGAACAGGTTGAAGCCAAAAAGTTTAATGGGAATAGCCAATATTAAAAGTTGTCCCGGAAGATGGGCGAAGAAGAAGTCGCGATATGGGAATTGGCCGTTTGCAAGGAGCGAGGCCATGTAAAAATAAATATTTTCGTCCGAGATTTTGGGAGCGATATTGATGGATTTGAGGAGGAGAAAAGATAAAACAATCAGGAAAAAAACTTTAGCAGAAAAAGACACGAGACTAGTTTAAAGGAGAAAATTAGAGGTGTCTAGAGGATGCTAAAGGAATCCTTTACACTCCTTTAATCATCCTTTATTTTTTCTTCAAGTTTCCTTTTATTCTGGCCTGTTCAACTTGATAGCCTTTTTTATCCTTATCCATCTTCTTTTCCAAAGATTCAACTAATACCCTTAATAAATAATCAGTTTTATTAATCAATTCCATGAGTATTTCATAAGTTAAGTCTTGGGCCCGAATTTTGGCCAATGGTGGGTAAATTGACTCCAAAGATCTAAATCCTCTAACCTCCTCTAGCTTTCCTTTAACATCCTTTAAAGGACCACTAAAGGAGGGTAAAGGGCGGGTAGAGGAGGAAATGACTTTATGGAACTCTCTAAGATCAATCCCCAAATCTTTTAAACTTGAACCAGGTTTCGACTTTAAAAAACCATCCTGTGTTATGTCTCTAACATCACATTTTGTCTCCTCAAGACTTGCTTGGGAAAACCCTAAATAATCGAGGTATTGGCTCGTTGTTGGACGCTTCCATCCCTCTTCAATGTTTCTTACCTGGCTTCGCCCGGCATCGTTTAGTTGCGGCCGTGACCGAAATTCTGCTGCGGGCAAGTTTGCAGTAAGTTTCCTTAAGATAAATCTTAAAAGTAAAGCGTTCGACCATTGAACAAGATATTTGTATCCTTGGGGATGTTTCCAAACTCGAGATCTCTGAAGTGGCTGTTTTGGTTTTGAAAATTCCCAAACAGTCTTGGCTGCATTAAATTTGCCAATTTCTTCTGAAGTTAGGTCGTTAAGATCACAATTTGGGAAGTTCTGGGGAATGTTTGTCCAATCAGGGTTGTTGATATTGAAGGTTGCGAGGAAGTCCTTTAAATTGGACATGATTTAGTTTAAAGGATGATTAAAGGAGTGTAAAGGAGAGTATTTTTCCTGTAACTATCCTTTAAATTCCTTTAGGATCCTTTAAAGGATTAAAGGAGGATAAAGGTGTTTATGGGGTGCCAGAGGTTGGGCCGAAGCGGATGGCGCCATCATTCATGATGTTTTTAACCTGGGTGGCAGCCTGCCCCGTACAGTCATCAATAATCTAAATTTTATGGTGCCCCAGAACTTGGTGCAAAATTAACAGCTCCATTGTTGTACACATCTTTGACTTGTACTGGGGTAAGGGCATAGTTATAGATTCTGACATCATCAATTTGCCCATCCCAACCAGCGCTTGTTCCATCCCGGTCCATTCCTATATATAAAGCATTACTATTAGCTAAGGTGTTTGTGGCACTAATGGTTGAATCTGAAGCTCGGGAAATTCCATCTACGAAAAGCTCAATTTTAGTTGTGCCTGTTTTTACTCCTGTGACCAAGTGCCAGGCGGAATCATCAAAGTCTACTCCCGAGGTGCAAATATAATCATCAATAGTTCCCCAGTTACTGTCATCATCTACCCCAAAACATAGGTTTCCGTTACCATCCATCCATAACTTATACCCTCCAGTGGTAGTATCAGCTTTAGTTAAGATATAGTCTGGGTTGGCGAAGATGACCCCGTCATGTTTAGCCCAGGCAGAAACTGTAAAGTTATCTGCTGCTGCAAAGTCAAAATCAGCATCATCGGCCCGAGTAATATAATCATCAGTCCCATCCAAACTTAAAGAATAATTTCTTTTACCTGTTGCTCCGGATCCCCAGGCAGTGGAGGAGGTGGTACAGGTTCCTACAGTATCTTCGTCCCCAGTAGCACCAATGGTGAGAGTACCAGAATTCCCATTTCCAGAAGAATCATTGGCAGTTGTTCCCTGGCATTCATCAAACTTCCACCAGCCAACAGGGGATCCTCTGTTAAAATCCCAGGCTACTTGGGCAGGAGTTCTGGCATAATTGTAAATTCTGATTTGATCAACAATGCCCTTAAGATAGAGTCCGCTATAAGCTCCAGCTCTGCCGATAGTTAATTTACTGCCAGCATTTATTCCTGTATTAGCATCACTATTTTTTAATACCCCATTAACATATATTCTTCTGGTGGTGGAGGAGGCATCATTGGTTACTTCAACATGATACCAAGTGTTGGTTGAGTAAACCACGTTTGAATCTAGATAGTTAATTGATCCACCAGTTTTATTGTGAGTGGTGATGTGGGTAGAATCTTGCAGAAATCCGCCTGTTTCAATAGAGAAGCTATCGTTTGCGCCAGCAGCATCCCAGTCCCCAATAATTGATTGGCGGGTATTAGTATTCCCGGTATTAAACCATAAAGAAACAGTGAAAGAGCCTCCTGCAAGTGTTCAAAAGCCATTAATGGCTGTTGGATCAATATAATCATCAGTGCCATCTAGGTTAACAGCAGCCCCTACTTTGCCAGTTTTCCAAGCTTGGGAAACAGCTGTTTGGGTGCCAGAGGCTCCAACAGTTACAGTTCCAGCATAACCATTTCCAGATTTATCATAGGCATTAGCTCCTGTTCCTTCCTCAAAATCCCATCTGCCAACTGGAGCAGTGCAGGAGGTGGAGTCTCCAGGGATGCAATATTCTTGATTAGCAGCATTGGTTTGATAAGAAGAGTTATCAGAAAGTGTTCCTAAAACCATAGAAGATCCTTTGTTATATTCTGTTTTTATCTCATTAGAAGTTAAAGCATAGTTATATAATTTTGCTTCATCTATAGACCCATGAAAGTACCACCAATTTGCATCTCCGTCACCAATTAGTAGGGGGTCTGTACTGTCATATATTCCATTTGAATATGGTGTAGATTTATCAAATACTCCGTTGACATAAAGTGCAATATTGCTACCATCATATGTGGCAATGACATGATACCAACTGCCAGCGGTGATAGCGGTATTCCCAGTTATATTGGCTCCATTTGTTCCATCAGAAGTTAGAATGAAATATGGTTTGTTTCCACTTAATCCCAAAAGGTAGGATCTTCGATTAGATTCACTAACATATTTTCCAAAAACACCTTGTGCGCCACTAATTGTACTAGGATTTAT
>Ga0155353_120_pt1 | contig 5789 bp, 2 predicted proteins | sample RifCSPhighO2_02_FD_106321 | JGI IMG/M metagenome (GOLD analysis project Ga0155353, IMG submission 106321) | Candidatus Blackburnbacteria bacterium RIFCSPHIGHO2_02_FULL_39_13
TGGATAGATTTAGCAGGAAAAAAAATAAGATTATAAGTCCTGCAAGCAAATTTTTCTTCACCCATCCATCGTAAACAGTTTTAAGATTTTTTGCAAGCAATTTATTGTTTTAAATTTTATGCAGAAAATCATTTGCAATTCTCAAGCCAGGAATTCTCTTGAAGTGGCGTAAATTTAACGTCGCAATGGATAGGGAATGGAATTTGGCGGTCGCACCTATCAGGAGGTCAAATTCATCCAGTCGTTTGCCGCTGATTTCTAGAGACGCTTTAATTCCTGCATAAATGTGCATTATTTCCTGATTCAGTCCTAAAATATCTATTTGCAGATCAGAAATAAAATTGTTAACTATGTTCAGGGATTTTGAATTATTTATGGATTTTTCTGCGCCATAAAGTAGTTCTCCAAAAGTAATTATGCTTATCGCTGCTCCTTCTTCGATTATGTTATCTTTTATTCTTGTTCTTCCGCGAAGCTGGTTAACAACGACATCCGTATCGAGCAGGTATTTCATAAATTTACACTTCTTTTACGGAAATTTCTTGCTTTTGAGGTGTTGGGAAAATCAGGCAAAATGCCAAAGTATCCGTCTAAAATAGAGGGTATGTCCCTACTTTTAATAGTTGAGGATTCAATAGGGATAATTTTTGCTACTGCTCTGCCATATTTGCTTATAATAGCAGTCTTTTTTCCAAAATAAACGTCATTGAGGATTTCAGCTACATTTTTTTTCAAATTGCTGGACGAAACATTTAAAGTATTTATATCTTGTACATCATAGCCAAAATAGACAACATTGTCAACAACGTAAAATCCTTTGATTACTTCGTAAACTTCAGGATCACGTTGCTAGTTAATTAAAAATAAACTTATGTTTTGATCGTGTTTTACTCTAGACAAGACGTTTATTCCTAAATGCAAAACCTGAACTTGATTTAAGATACTTCTCAAATTTTACTGCCTTACCTTTTGTATAAAAAGCAGCATAAAATACTAGTTTAACCGGTCTTAAATTTTTTGTAAATGTAGAATTGCCATTAAGATGTTCTTTTAACCGCTGTTTTAAGTTTTTAGAGTAACCGTGATAAAATGATTTATTTTTTAGTCGAAGAACATAAACGTAATACACAATAACATCTTAGCATTTTGCTTCACTTCGCTTAAAGTTTCGCGGAGCACACATCCCGCTTTACCTAAACCCTTGTTCGTAATTAAAGAGCTTGCCACGCGTAGCCCCGTGTAGTGCTAGCGGAGTGGGGCGAAGTGTGTGTCTAGATCATGTCAGGTTGAAACGTCAAGATTTCCGGGAAATCGGAGAGTACACTGCGGGCGCTATGAAAGAAGTATGGAAGCCAACATTGACAAATAGGTCTCAAAAACCGTATTCTGGATACGGAGATAATATTATGCCAGAAAACGTAGACGGACAACAACCGCAGAAGCCGCCAGAGGAAAATATTTCGCCGGAGAGAATTGAGAACGCAAGAAAAGATTGGACAACATACAGGGGTCCTCTGGAAAAATTAACCCATGATGAAAGACAAGCGATAGAAGAAGCCGTAAAAATTGGCAGAGGTCCTCTTAGCCAAGAGGAGATAAAAGAAATTAACGATAAGTTTGGTGGGGCAGAGGCAGATATGTGGGGTCACGGATTCGATGAGGAATTAAGGAAATCAACAATGGAAGATATTATAAATAGTAGATCAACAAGGAAAACCTCAGAGGAAACTCCAAAAATAGAAGCGAGCGGTGCAGGCGGGCCGCCAAAAGAGCCTCTCGCTGGACACGAAGCTCCTCCCGCAGTAGAAGAGGATGGGGATAATAATGAGGGAAGACAAGAGGGGGTAAAGATTACAGACCAGAGGCTGATAGAGGTAGTTAATAGGGTAAATCAGACAATAAAAACCGCAGGAGGAGCGCGAACTGTTAATCCTGAGTTTATAAATAGTCAGATAAATGAAATACGCGATTTATTAGGTAGACATCCTATTGATGCATCTCAGTCGCAAGCGGTAAAAGACATGCTTTATCGTATGCTAGCGGAACAGGGTAGAGGATACGATAGCTATAGAGAGAAAATGCGTGAAATATTAGATCTTCCGGAAGGCGAGGCAAGAAAAAAAGAGGTTATTGAACTTCTTAGCCAAATGTCTCCATATGCTAATAGTCTTGATCCTGAATTTGTAAGAGAGGTAGCGAAAGACAGGGTTGCATTGGATTATTTGGTCAACAGAATCATTGCTCAGCCCCTTGATGCAGAGCAAGAGGAATACAGATTAAGTTTTTATGGAGGAATAAACTTAGATCAAATAAAGGATGTTCTAAAAACTAGGGCTGGTGGAAGTGGAGAGCAAGCACAGGAGGCAGAAAATAGCTATAAAAAAGTCTTATACGTGTCAGGCGCTGCTCAGCTGTTTCATACCATGAATTTGCAGATCATAACGGGGAATTTAGAACAGTTCGTGAATGGAGCAAGGGCAATTTCTCCAGAGCAACTTCAAATAATGCAGAACATTCCAGGGGTAGCTCAGATAATGAGAATCTTTGATGAGGAAATTTTCAGGGTTTTAAATAAGAACAAGATGATTGATAACAAAAGCTACGATAAGTTAATGGGATTAATAAGGAACTCGGAAACAGGTGAAATCATGGGTTGGGAGAAGGAGGGGGGAACAGTAGAGAAAAGGTTTCGTGAGCTTGTTAAAACAAGAGAGATTGAAGGCATAAGCAACTTGGAAGACTGGCAGGTAAAATGGGCTTTTCATGTGGGGAAAATTATGGGTAATTTGTCCCTGAGAACGGCAGAGCAGATTTCTCTCAGTAAAGTTCCTGGAGGAGATAGGCAATATGCGTCTATTCCTCAAGAATCTGCTGCGAGATTAATGAACTGGATTGGCTGGACTGGAATGCGTTTCAACATGGCTGAAGCCAGGGGGGGAATTTTCCTGGCGAAGATGACCAGTAAATTCTTCCAAAGAGACCGGGAGGAGCAGGGCTATGGGAAGAGCAAGATACAGGAACTTGGTTGGCAAAAGCTTGAGGATTTTGAGTTGTCGGGAATATTTGGGGTAACAGGTATTTGGAGTTCATGGAGACAAAATTTGATTATTCTTGGTCATGCGCCATCGGGGGACAGAATTACACCGAAAGGAGAAAATGAAAGAATTAAATCAATTGGAGAATTTTTATCAGAAGCGGGAAAATTTAAATTAAGATCGAGTCAAGACCCCGATAAACTATTGGAAAAAAGCGAATTTGTCCAAGTGTTAGGTTTAAAAGGAAAAAGGCTGAAAGAGGCATTGGATATGGAATCCGCAGAAAGATTAAAGGAAGTCTTCCTGATGGAAAATGGTGATTTAAATAGTCAGCGCTTCAATAATGCCTTGGGCCTTATTTTGAAGCATGGCTCTATTAATCCTTCGGAAAAAGATTTGCCGATATTTAGAAAGGCAAAAGAAGATGTAAGAGCGGCAATTTGGAGGAGCATAGCGGTAGACAATCCGCTGGCAATAATTCCTTATTTGCAAAATACGGTAATAGAGACAGGGAGAGTTGTAGATGGTAAAAAAGAGGGGACTACGATCGCATTAACTGGTTTTGATACGGATGAATGGGATACTTTCACGAATCATATGTCTACGCTCAACGAAATCAGAATGCAAAAAATAAGAAAAGGGGAATTTATAACCCTGAGGCAAGTTGTTGAAAGCGAGAATAGCCGGGATGGCGGCATAAAGTTAACTAAGTATGAAAATGACTTATTGGACGAAATTAAATTAAAAGGAGATAGTCTTTCTTTCGATTTGGCGAATGTTCGTTTTCCAAACAATCCCTTCATGAACGATGTGCTATTTGAAAGAGCGAACTATTCAGAAGCAGGAGCGGAATTCTATAGAAGGAGAGCGGGTGGAGATTTATCTTCATTTCATAAGGCTGGCGAAGAATTTAGTAAATTGATGATGAACCCCGGAGGAACACCTCCGGAAGATGCATTCAAGGCGATACTCGGTGGAATTGAAGCAATTGGTTCCCCTTTAGGCACGGATGCGGGACAAGATAGAATGAGGCAATTTTTAGAGGCTTACTTAACCTTCATAAGTAAGGGAGACTATCTGGGGGTTGATGTCGAAGGGGGGATAGCGAAAGGTCCGCTGTGGGAAGTCGTAAGATGGCTAAATAAAGATAATGCTTTCTCGGGAATCCAGAGTAGATTGAGGAAGCCAACTTCAATCGCTCAGGTAATTTCTGGAGTTGATGCTCCTTCTATTGATGAGTTTGGAATGCGCTCTATTTTGGATAAATTACTGCATGATGGTTTAACGCGCAGGGCTTCTTTGGATGAGTATGGAATGGTGAAATATATCGATGTTGATGAAAAATTCCGCAAAAAACTTAAAGCGGGTTTATTGGGAATACTTCTTGCTTTTATTAGGGATGTGCCTAAAATTGTCTTAGCCGGAGCTGTCAGCGAGCTCGGACAGAAGATATCAAAAACTAAATAAGTTTAGAACTTAAAGATATTTCTAAGAGTTCCCGTCCATCCTCCCCTTGCTCCTATTTGTTGAGATCTAGCGAAGTAGGCCCCTGTACTTCTAATTCCTGCCATTGGCACTCCGGCTCCGGCTGCAATGGATTGAGTAACACTAGACGTATCAACCTTTGGAGCTTTGAGCATTTGCTTTAGTATGCTAACGATATTTGGGGTTACGAGTATAAATCCGATGCCAATAAGCGATCCGAGCATGTTGTTTGTAGTAGGGCCGATATCTCCCAGAAGAGGAGGTAAAAAAGGATTTTGGGTCGTAGAAAAAGCATTTACAAAAACTTTTCCCAAAAGAAGTAGAATGAGCGTTGCTGGAAAAGCCAGTAAATTGGCTCCAATATCTCTCAGCCATCCACTCAGGCTAATTGGACTTCCGGGAATGATTCCACCAATAATCCAAAAAGGAGCAAGAACAACATCCAGAAGAATGAAAATATAGGACATTAACAGACTAAACCAAAGTCGAAATAGAGCTATAAAAACCGCAATAAAGACAACTAGGAATATAATAAGAAAAGGTAAAAAAGTTCGTGCGGAGATATTTACTACCTCATACCAGGCGATCATTAGAGGAAGGGCTATTGGCATATTTTGGAAAAAACCAAGATTAGTTCCCGCCCCACTAGCTGGGGGAAGTGTCAAAATATGCCACGAAAGAGCAAGGCTTGACAGCACGCTACCAATATTTATCAGATGATTGAAAATATCTAAATTACCAAAACTTAGCCCAAAGGTGCTAAGTATGTTTAGTTGAAACCAGCTTATAAAGTCTAGGGGATTTTTAATGTCGGAAAATGCATTAAAAGAGTGAATGGTAGGGGCAATATTTAATATTTGTTTAATTACCTCGCCACCATTCCACGCCACTCCTGTTACCATTCCGTTAATATCTCCCATCATGCCCAATACGCTGCTTTTCTGCAAAAGGGTGGGGTTAAGATTGGCGACGCTAACCGCTGCTTCTTTTGAAATTCCGCTTATTATTCCAAAAGAAAGATAAATTAACACCCACATCATATCAATCAAAAAGCCGGCGATGGCGAAGGAGAAAGTGACCGCCAGTATGCCGATTATTATTTTTGGAATCTGGTTTTGGATGGTCATCACAGTCCGCGGGTCAATTTTGACGCGGAGCATAACTGCCAGGCCGATGACTACGAAAACTATTACTAATAAAAGATAAACGATATTGCGGAAAGCTGCCCAAATGTTAATGAGGGGTGTTAGGCTCTGAAATCCTGTTCCG
>Ga0155353_129_pt2 | contig 5467 bp, 7 predicted proteins | sample RifCSPhighO2_02_FD_106321 | JGI IMG/M metagenome (GOLD analysis project Ga0155353, IMG submission 106321) | Candidatus Blackburnbacteria bacterium RIFCSPHIGHO2_02_FULL_39_13
TTAAACTACAATAAAGCACTCCAGAATTTAAATGAAAAGCTTGAAAAAACGCAAGTAAAATTATCTCTTAATCTGATTTTAAGAATTCAAAAGCAAGTTACTGAAGGATTATTGCCTAAATTTGAATCCGGAAAATTGCGAGAAAAACCTGTAGTTGTAAATGATCCTAGAACCAGAAAAGTTATATATCTACCACCTGATACAAAAGATGTTAGTAAACTTATGGAAGATCTTATCGGATTTGTAAATAGCAACAGAGATAAAATAGACTTACTTATTTTAGCCGGCATCTTTCATAAACGAATGGTTATTATTCATCCTTTTATGGATGGGAATGGAAGAACAACTAGATTAGCTACGAAAGTACTTCTAGCTGAAATGGGACTAAATACCTTTAATCTCTTTAGTTTTGAAAATTACTATAACAAAAATGTTACTAGATATTTTCAAACAGTTGGTGAGTCTGACAACTATTATGAATTAGTGGATAAAATTGATTTTACACACTGGCTTGAGTATTTTACTGAAGGAATTATTGATGAGCTCTTAAGAGTACAAAAAATCTTGCCGGAAGTGGGAATCAGCCCAGAGACGAATTTACAACCCCATCACTTAAAAATACTCGAGTTTATAAAAGAAAAAGGATTTATTGCTAATCGCGATTATGCAAAATTAGTTGACAGGGCAAAAGCCACAAGAGCACTCGATTTTAAAAAGTTAATAGAGCTAGGATTAATCAGTAGAAAAGGTAAGGGAAAAGCAACTTATTATGTTTTGATGGAGAAATAAATAATGAATAAAAAGGTTCAAGAGTTGGATAATGTTTATCATTTATTTACCACTTCAGAAAATGAGCTAAAACATCGTCAATCCATAGAATCAATTCTTGCTAAAATAGGCTTGAAATCTAAATTCAAACAAGAATTACAGTTAGGATCGGAACAAGTGATTGATCTATTTAAAAGCTTTAAAAAAGCAACAAGAAAAGATTGTATTTCAGACGCTGAATATCAATCTCTTAAAAAGGTAGGCAAGTTGTTTACGGAGTATGCAGTAAAAAACAGATACGATAAATTCAGCGATCTTGCCTTTTCGCTGGCTTTACAAAACATCATCGACTTATTAGGACTTCAAAAGAAAAGTAATTTTAAAGAATATACAATAACTGATCTGTATGAAAAGAAATTACTGCCAAATGGAATATTTTTGCAATTTTTTATACTGGAAACCCTAGCGAATAATAAGGTTTATAAATGGAATCGCAATCAAATTATCATTGATCAAAGTTTAGTTTGCCTTGCAGTTTGTTTTGAGGATATTTATGATTCTCTTAATCAGAGTTAAAAATTGTTATTGTACTTTAATATGCATCTTTCAGTCCAAATGTGTAAGCAAATTCAGAGAATTCCTGCAGCTCGCCTCGCTGAAGCTCCGACGAAGCGGGTCTGTGTAAGGTACTAGCGGGGTCACTAGTTAACAATTGTTAAAAATAGATGAAAGAAGTTAACAATAGATGACTGTTGACTGTTGTAATTGATAGTAATTACTGAAATAATTTTATTATATGAAAGCTGGTAAAGTGGATCGGTCAAAGAAAACTCGTTGCACGAATACTAAAAGATGGTACTCAAAAGGTAGTAATAGTTACCAGAAGGGAAATGTGCCCTTAATTATCATTGTTATTCTGACAATTTTAATTGTAGGGGGATTAGGATATTATCTGAGCGGCAAAAAAATAGATATAACAGGAAGGAATGCTCAAGAAAATCAGCAAAATCAAGTAAATGAAAGTAATATTTCAACTACTTCTCGCTTTCTATATGTAGTGAATGAGCAAAGAAGGAAAAATGACGATTCAAGAAATTGGGTTACAGATTATTACACTGTTATTAGTTATGATCCGCTGCTCGACAAAAAGAATATTATTTATGAAACTAGCTCAGAACAGCTTTTTAAAGAAAGCGGAGATAAACAAACCTGCTGCGTTGCCCCTCAAATCCGTAGATACGGAGAAAACAAACTCGCGATCTTTGGTCCTAAAGGTTTTCAAGCAAAAGTAATTGATATAAATGGAAATAGTGAAGATACGTTTGTAAAAAATAACACCATTTTTGCTGTTACAACTGATGGAAATTATATTGCCTACAATAGTTTTAATGAAGATAATGATACCAACTTCAAAGTAAGGAATTTAATAACAAATGAGGAAAAGATGACAACCCTAGACGATGTCTTTAAGGGAAAAGAACGTAATACGAATGGTCTTTATCTTGCTCCTAGCTCCAAATGGGAAGGTCATACCATACTATTCTCAATACATGATAGCTATTTACCTCACGGTCCAAAGAGGGATTATTGGGATAAATTGGGAAGAGATGCAATTTTTCAATATGATGCTGATTCCGGGAATATAAAACAGATGTCTACAAATGATCCAACAGTTAAAGAGAAAATCACAGACTTAAGTAGGGGTTTTCAGTTTGGAGAACGATTTGAAAATGGTAAATGGATCGCCGAAACACTCGTTTATGGTACTCCGTGCACACCACAGTATCTTCGTATTGTAAACAGGGATTCTAATACGACAAAGAATTTAGGGGTAAGCATATCGCTGTGTGCAGATGAAAAAGAAGTAAAAAGAACTGCTGGAACAATCATGAGCTTTAGCATAATTGGATGGATGACTGATAATAAATAACTTCTTCTGTATTATTAGATTCACAACGCATATAATATCCTTGCCTAATGATCTTTGTGCCGTCAAAGGCGAGCCTCGCCTTTCAGGCGGGGTGAAAGTATCCTTCGACAAGTTTACAGTGAGCGGAGTCGAACTGCTCAGGACTATAGCCTTACTGGGGAGCCCTTCGACAAGTTTACAGTGAGCGGAGTCGAACTGCTTAGGGTAAACTACTTTGATGATTCATCTAGGCCACAAGAATTGATTTAGTGGTTGCATTTCGTCATTATTTTTGATAATATTATGTAGTATTTCCGAAAGGAGATACTTTGATTTGCTAATTCCCCCCAGTTCAACTCGAGCTGGGGGTTTTTATTGCTTAAAACCCTTAGATCATCTAAGATAAAACTGTGAAGAAAAAAATCCTGGTTCAATTTGATGGTAGCAATTTCTACAATAAGGTCAAAAAGATTTTCCTCAAATTCACCTAACCAACTTCGATTATCACGGATTAACTAAATCATTAGTTAAAAATGATCAGTTCCAAGTAGTTTATTACGTTGGTGAGATCAGGCAGTATGAAGGTAATAAAAAGTCTGAGATGCTTTATTCAAATCAACAAAAGCTGTTTACTCACCTAAGAAACCAGAACATTGAGATTAAGCTCGGTTATCTTTTAATGTCCAATGGGAAATTTCATGAAAAAGGCGTTGATGTCCAGATTGCAGTAGATATTGTCCGTGGATCAATAAAAAATGAGTATGAGAAATTCTATATTATTTCTTCTGATACTGATTTATTGCCAGCAATACAAACTGCTAAAGATGAAAAGAAAGAAATTATCTATGTCGGGTTTGAGAATTTTATCAGCCGTGCCCTTCAGAAAAACTGCTCATTTTACCTGATTTTAAAGAAAGACCAAATTCTAAAGTTTGCAAAAGTTAAAAAAAGTTAATGTACTTTACTATGCATCTTTTAGACCAAATGTATAGGCAAACTCTGAGTTTAGACCGTCAGATAGGAATAATTCAAAGAATTCGCGTAGTCTGCTCGCCTCGCTGAAGCTCTGGCGAAGCGGATTTAAGGTATTAGCGGGCCACAGGATGATATAAGTGTTATGGCACAAATTTAGCCTCAAGTTTTTGTGGATAACTCCTCAAATATAATCCCATAGCCAAGAGACCGAGCAGGATTCGAACTCATGCTTAGATTGTTGTGTCAATCTTCTCTATTTTTTCAAATAATTCTTAGTAATTATCTGAAAGGAATTTAAGATAAGATTTGTGGTGGTCTTGACTTGACTTTTATTTTTCTGCTACTCTGGTATTAGAGTGAGAAACTTCATCCTGCCCATAATAATTCTTTTGATTGCAGTGTTTTTCTTGCCCCAAAAGGCCGATGCCCAAACAGATGATTCAAAACAGGACTGCCGGAAAATATTCAATAAGGAAAGTTATAAATGTCTGACTGATTCTAACGCCTGTTCAGATGCATGCATGAAAGAGACGGAAAAGCCGGATGGAAGCGCATATTTTAATTCCGGTGAAATCTATCAAAGATGCATGAAGACAAGCGACTGTAGCGGAAAAAGCAGCGAGTGTAACCAAAAGTCATTGGATAATTTCCGCACTTGTTCAGGGACTAAATCTGAAGATAAGGAAAATTCTCTGGCGGAGAAACAACCAGGCTTACCTGTTTTTATAGGAGAGTGGTTGTCAAAATTTTCTCAAGTCGTTAATGGCCTAACAGCTTTACCTGAAGTTTTCTCGAGTATAGTCTATGAAGATCAGTTAGATCTTGCCCCGGATCAGCCAACCTTAGAAGAAGTTTTTCAAAACTTTGGAACTCCGCCAACATTAAAAGATCGATTCACTTCAATTTCGTTTGATAAGGGAAAAACTGAAGATGCTCAAATGTCTTTTATAGACAGTCTAGACCCCTATAATGTCAGAATCAACAAGGGCGGTCAATACGTAACTCTAAATCCTGGAGAGGAAATCCCCAATGGATCAACTATTTCCGTTAGTAAACAGGCACGGTTTCTTGCTGGTGATCATTTGTTCGAAGTAAAACCCTTACCGGGTCACAGTGAAGCCGTGTTTCATGTAAGAAAGAATATAGATGAAAATAGGGTCGACATTGAGCCCTTTTTCCAATCTGGTAAAGTGGATGTTCTTAAACCCAAAGCTACAAATGACTCTTGGCAGGTTTTCATCCCTTTTAATCTGGAAACTCCCGAAGCTGAAGTATCAAGTAAACAAACTTACTACTCGGTCTCACGCAACCAGGATAAAAAAGCCACCTTAGTTATGGTATATGAAGGGGAAGTGGAGGTTAAAACCAAGGATGGGAAAACAATCAGTGTGACCCCAGATGGTGACCAACCAGGGGTGGTAGTTATTTCTCAAAAGCTTTCTCCTGTCAAACTTGCTATTTTCGTAGTAGTATTAGCAGTAGTTGCGGGTGGCGCATTTTTAATAATTAAGAGAAAAATACTTACAAAACCTTCTAAAAAGCAATCAAGATGAGTTCTACGCAATTTTGGACAGGAATGCTTATTCCTCCATTTATTAAATGGGTCAATCCATACCTTAAAAAATTTTTCAAACTTACTGAGTTTGACAGTGAGATAAAAGCAAAAGTTTTTAACAAAACCTACCCTGCTTCCTTTAATTTTTTATATAGCCTTTGGATTATAACTTTGCTTAGCACCGGGTTTACAGTGCTGATCTGGTTTATGATATCCGGCTCGACTCTTTTTGCGGGTAAAAGTTACGCGGTTCCAGTTTT
>Ga0155353_132_pt1 | contig 4099 bp, 3 predicted proteins | sample RifCSPhighO2_02_FD_106321 | JGI IMG/M metagenome (GOLD analysis project Ga0155353, IMG submission 106321) | Candidatus Blackburnbacteria bacterium RIFCSPHIGHO2_02_FULL_39_13
TCTTAATTATTTAGCTGGTGGATTAGAAGTACAAGGTGCAACCATGTTTTCTTTGTTGTCGCTAACCTTATTTTCAAAATATTTGGATCACAAAAACTCAAAGGACAAAACTTTTTCTTTTGTTTTTTTCATCTTGGCTCTCGCGTCACATGAGTTGGCAATTATTACTCCATTATTATTAGTAGGGTTAATTTTCGTTAAAGAGCCTACGAAGAAGTTTTTTGTCTTAGCTGCGCGAGAACTATGGATATACGCGATCGCTCTTGCAGTTTTTTTATACTTGGATGCTGTAAAAATCGGTTTTTTGCAAAAAGAAAAACAATATCAAGCAGTTTTTTCTCTAAAAAGTATTATAAATTCTCTTTCCTGGTATACGGTTTGGGCTTTAGGACTACCTGAAATGTTAATCGATTTTGTGCGTCCCGGACTCAAGCTCAACCCGAGCTTAATGCGATATTGGGGGGAGTATTATAGAATTATTTTTGCATCGTTTTTTGTTTCCTGGTTGGTAATAGTCATTTCAACGTTAATTACCATTTTCAAAAACCATAAATTCTTGAATGATAAAAAGTTTTGGTTTTTTCCACTCTGGTTTTTTGTTGGTGTAACACCTGTTGTATTTTTGCCCCTCCATAAGTCTACTCATTATTTATCATTAGCCCTGCCTGGTTTTTGGGGAGCAATCTGGTATTTTATTTTTTCATTGCAAAACAAGACGAATAGGATATTTAAACCGGTGATAGTTGTGTTACTTGTTTCGTTGAGCGCAATGTCGATTGCATCAGCAATACTTGGAAATAACTTATATTGGGCTGCCGCAAGAGGTCGATTTGCTGAAAAGTTGATAAACGATGTAGCTGTAAAATATCCAAATTTACCTCCCGGCTCTGTAATTTATTTTACCAATGACTCAAGTTATCCTTTTATTGCTAACGAGTGGGGAAGTTCATCAAAACAGGCGGCATTCATACTAAACAATGAAGATGCTTTGCAGCTTTATTTTAAAGATCTAACGTTGCGAGTTTTTTATGAGGACTTGGGAGGTGTACCAAATAGTTTGCAAAGAGAGGGCGTTTTGCCGATTGTTGCGCGAATTACTCCTTGATCATGCAAAGTGGGCTTTGAAATGACGAAGCTTTACATTTTTCTATTGGATTTGTTCTAAAACCTTGGAAAACAACTTGCCCTAACGGATCTTTTATTTCAAATATTTGAGTTAATGAATGTTCTTTTTCTTGATTTTTTGAAATAGCTAGACTGTCGCCTACCAGCACAAGATTATTGTAAACGTCTTCTTCCCATTTTATATTTCTTGTCTCGATATTTCCGAAATTATAATAGCTGTCAAACCTTGCATTAGTATAGTAATTTTCTCTAATTGACCGGTCAACTTCTTGATGAAATTTTTCGGGTGGATATTTTAGGAAAAATGCGAGCTCGATGTATGCAGGCTTTGTCCTTGACTGGTCGATAATAAACTTTTCATTTGAATGCTTTTTTATTTCTTCTGCCAATTGTTCAAATCCATAGCCCCATGCTTTTGCTCTTTCGTTGGGCAGCAACACAAAATATGAACGCCAAAGCATTACCCCCGAAACGGTTAGGAGTATGAAAGAGGCAGTAATCCAAATCTTGCAAGGTAACTTTTGGATGATTAAATCTGCTCCTGCGGACATGATTAATACGAGAGGCAGTAATAGCGGCAATGCTCTTTGAGTTGAAAATGGATCTCCAGTCAAGGCCATAGGTAGTGGAGCAGTTAAGGAAAGTACGGCTATAAATTTAAAGTTGTCAGACCTTCTTTTTTGCCAAATGGTAAACAGTCCTGCAAAATAGGGGATTACCATCCAGGGATAAAAAACGGATAAATCAGGTATTGATCTTTGAGGGTCAGGGTCTGGTAGGGAAAAAAGTGATCGGGGCGAAAAGTACGTCAAGTACTGAGAGGAGAATTCTCTGGTGAAAGATAAAAGCAAAGATACAGGATTGGGCAGCAGTGGGATCTTTACTGATTGAGTTGTCAGGACGGAGCTGTAAAACAAATCGTTTTTTGTTGCAAATGCTGGAGTGGTGGCAATCGTCATGTTTGGAATTTGAATAAGGAGGGCTAACAATATTCCTAAAATGAAATAAGGCATGCACATTTTTTTGCGAAACAAAATAAAAATTGAAGTTAAGAAAATTGGGACTAAAAATCTTTCTGTGTGAGCGCCATACATTGATAAAGAAAGTAAAGAGATACCAATTGGGATGAAGATGCCTTTATTGATTCCCATCCAAAGGAACAAGGCTCCCAAGGAAAAGATGAAAAATCCTAAATATATTTCATAGCCTGCACGAGCAAAAATAATATTCCATGGACATACTGCAAAGAGCAATACCCCCAGTATTGGAGAAACCCAGTTCCCTGTTAACTTTAATGATTTAAGAAAAAAGAAGACAACAAGAACCATTAAGCTTGCAGAAATACTCGAGAGTAGTCGAATTGAGTTAATGCTATAGCCATTAATTTCAATTATTGCTGAAGTAATGAAAGCGTACAAAGGTGGAGAATATGAGCCAAAATACCTAAGGGCTATTGGCCACGCCACACCATACTCATCTTTTCCAGTTTGCAACAATGAATATGCGTTATATCCAGTTACTGCCTCATCAACATAAAATCCAGAGGGAACACTCTCCAGCTTGTATGTGTTTAAAAATATGGACAGAAATAAAACAATAATTAATAAACATAATTGTAGAAATATATTGTTAGTTAGACGCATATCCTATTGTTTGGATAAAAATTAATAATATAAGAATGATGATGATGGCCTTAACACGCAGGGGAAATTTTTTGAAGAACTTGTCGTGTAAATCTTTTGTCCCTAAAAAAATAGTTGACACAAAAAAAGGGAACAAGCTATATGGACCAAGGTCGTTTTGGTAGCCAACTAAACTTAACAAACCTAAGGGCAAGAAAAGGAAAACTAGAAATTGTTTCTTAGAAAACTTTGTTAGAAAAAGTGCTAAACCATACAAAAAGGGTAGTAAGAAAAAATAAGGAAACTTTTCAAATTCTTTTACTCCAACGCGTTCTCTTGGGTGGGATGCAAAAAAGTATTGGTTGATATCGATTGTTTGAAAAAAATTGTTTGCAATTCTTCCAGCCACAATCGTTTCATTTCTTTCTTCAAACCAGTGTGCGACGGGAATCCAAATGTTTTTATTTGCAAATGTGATGTGTATAGGAGGATATTCTTGCAGGCGCATTTTTTGGACTCTTTGTTCGTCGTTATCAAGGTAGGTTAGTGAAACTTTGTTTGTTGTTTGCCATTGGAATATTAACAGCAATACTAAGAAGAGTAGAGAGATTTTTGAGATTTTTGAAGAAGATAACGTCAGGTGAAAAAATATGGATGTTGCCAACATTAATGTTCCAATAATAAAGTTTAGCGAAAACGCTCTCCATATCCAAAGATTTGCAAAAAGCACAAACAAAAATATAACCACCACTATATTTTAGCAGAGTATTGCGGTTGTTAACTAAGTAGGTTACTATTTTCTCGGGTGTTAAAAAAGTATTACAAAACGTTCTTTTATTGGACAGTAATTCTTCTTGTCGCGTTCGCAATCAGGTTTTCCATAGCAAATACTTGGGTAAGAGGGGACGTTTTAGTCTTCAAAGAATGGGGTGAGAAATTTTGGAAAATTGGTCCAAGAGAATTTTATTTCGTATCAGACAAAGTATGGTATTATTCTCCACCTACTCAACCACCCATATCCAATTTAATATATGGCGCGTCTTACTGGTTGTTTAATAATAAACAAGTGCTCCCTCAAATTCACAACTCAACCCATTTGATACCATCCGAGGTTATTGACTATTTTTATGATATGCCGGAGCCTTTTAACAAAAAAGGATTAATATTCCTGTTAAAATTACCAGCAATTTTGGCAGATTTAGGATTAGGATTATTGATTTTCTGGATTGTTAAAAGCCTTAGTAAAAGCAAAACAAAGGCGTATGTTGGCGCGATAGCATACTTATTTAATCCAGTAAGCATTTTTATCAGTAGCGGATGGGGACAAACAGAGAGTTTGTTGGCTTTGTTTG
>Ga0155353_131_pt2 | contig 4017 bp, 4 predicted proteins | sample RifCSPhighO2_02_FD_106321 | JGI IMG/M metagenome (GOLD analysis project Ga0155353, IMG submission 106321) | Candidatus Blackburnbacteria bacterium RIFCSPHIGHO2_02_FULL_39_13
GGGATAACAACTGATACTTTTGGGCAATTTGCAGTTTTGCTACCTAGATTGTTCATAAAGTAAATATCTTTGGATAACGTTCTTTGCTATATCCTCAAATCTTTTTTGCGCTTTGTGAATCCAGACAGCTTTCCTGCAAGTAGACTGAATAAGATCCATTGAATGGGAAACAAACACTAAGGTGACTCCTTTTCTTTTTAGTTCCGCTATTCTTTCTTTACATTTATTTTGAAACTGCTCGTCCCCAACTGCAAGTACCTCATCGACTACCAATATATCCGGGTCAAGATGAACAGCAACTGAAAAACCAAGACGTACAATCATTCCATAAGAATAAAACCTAACTGGCTCATCGACAAAATTCCCAATATCTGCAAACTCTGTAATACTATTAAACCTGCCATCAATCTCTTTCCGAGTTAATCCTAAAAGCATTCCGTTTAAGTAAACGTTTTCTCTGCCTGTTAAGTCTGGATGAAACCCTGCGCCTAACTCAATGAGGGAACAAATACGACCGTTAACCTTTACAGATCCTTTAGTTGGGATTGTAATTCCAGCAATAATCTTTAGAAGAGTGGATTTTCCAGACCCATTTTCGCCAATAATCCCCACAGTTTCTCCTTTTTTTATTTTTAGAGAAACATCTTTTAAAGCCCAAAATTCTTGTGATTTGGAGCGAGAAAATAAAGTTTTTGCCAAAACTGGCCTCTCTTTTGTATATCTATATTTTTTTGAGACACCCTTAACTTCAATAGCTATTGAATCGTTAGTTTTTTTCATATCCAATCAGCAAAGTAAGCAGACCTTTTTCTAAAGACAAAAACTCCTATAACCGCAAAAAGTAGCGTTTCAACAACTGATACCGCAACGGCAGTTAATGAGGGTAGGGGAGTATTTAAAAAAATTGATTGATAAGAAGAGATGATTCCAACCATTGGGTTAATAATATAAAATCCTAAGTATTTTTGCGGGACAAATGAAATTGAGTAGAATACAGGCGTAATATAAAACCAGATTACAAGTAGAGCCTGCAACAGATAGCTTACGTCGCGGTAATAAATATCAAGGCTTGACAAAAACAACGATAACGATATCAATAATAGAGTTTGGAGAATAATTAATGGAATCAAAAGAAAAATGCTAAATGATAAACCTTGGGTAACTAGAACAAATACCAGTAACAACAAGATCGCAGGAATAAAAGCAAATAAGTGAGCAAGAACCGAAGAGATAGGCAACAGTTCTCGAGGAAAGTAGGTCTTTTTAATAATTTCCCTGTTGTTAATTAACGATGTCGTACCGGTTTGCAAACTTAATGCAAAAAAAGTCCAGGGTAAAAGTCCAGAAAACACAAACACCGGATAATTATTGATTTCTATTTTTACAAAAAAGGTAAAAACGAGAGACAGCGCCAACATTTGAAGCAAGGGATTTAAAAGCACCCAAAGAAAACCAAGAGTTGCAGATTTGTATTTTGATTTTAATTCCTTTACAGAAAGAGCAATCGTTAGGTCACGAAGATAAACAAAGCCAAATTTTCTCACATCGCCATTGTAGCAGAAATATTAAGGACTCATACCAACTTTTTCTTTGTACCTTCGAAGTTGTGAGGGTAGAGGATTAAACTCCTTTTCCACAATCTCTATTATTTTTTTTGCATCCTCTTCTTTACCTTTTTCAAGTCTTACATCAGCAAGTTGAAAATATAAGTCTGCCAGCTGGCTCTTAATTCCAGCAGCATCATACAAGTATTCAAAGTCTCTGTAATATGAATTTAACGGGAAGTAATCATTTATTGCCCTCTCTAGAACTTTTTCTGCATTGTCTTGTTCATTTAGCTTTAGATAAGCCTGTGCAAGTGTTAAATGAGGCGCAGGATTAACATATGGGTTTACATCTATTGATTTCGAAATCCAGTCAACTGCTTTTGGATAGTCACCAGTTTTGTATTTCATTAGTCCCAGCTCAAAGTATGAGTCAGGAAAATGAGGATAAAGCAAGGTAATCTTTTCAAAAGATTTTTGCGCCTCTGTTGGTGTTTTTTGTGCATATCTGATCTCTCCCTGCAACAATAAATATCTAGTATCCAAGGGATTCATTGCAACAACTCGATCTACAAGCTTACTTGACTCGTCAATAAATCCATCACTAAAGTTAGATTTTGCCCAAGAATAACTTGATTCAGCGATTAAAAGATAAACTGAAGAAGCGGCGAGTAACAAAGGGATAAGTACAAGACTGATTCCCAACCTTTTAATTTTAATTTCTTTTACAGATATTGATGTATTTGCAAAAAATACAGCTAAAAATACCCAAAAAAGAGAAAATAAAGTAACCCTGCTCCAATCCACATCAAAAAGCGAATGAAATGATGTTCCGACAAGTGCAGTAGTCACACCAAGAAGTAAGGGGTGTTTTTGTTGATTAAAAAGAGTTTTCCTTTCTTTTATTGCCAAGTAAGTCGCAAAACCAATTATGCTAATAAATGATAAAGCTCCTGGCAGCCCTGTTTCTGCTGCAATCTCCAAAAAATAATTGTGTGCATTTCTCGAGTAAATCCAAGGAATTTTTTGATAATTTCTAAATACTGCTCCATAAGTACCCGGTCCAACCCCCATAATTGGCCTATCGTCTACCATCTTCAAAGCTGCATTCCAGGAAGCTAAGCGCAAATTACTGCTTGCCGTACGGGTACCTGAAAATAACTCTTTTGGCAGATCAACAGCCCTTTTAAACAAATGAGGCTGGAATATAACCAAAGACCCTAAGACAGCAAATAAGCCTACAAGGGCAAAAACGTGGGTTTTTTTTACCTCCCTAATCGAAAGCAAAGCAAAAAATAATAAAGAAATCGCTAAGCTTATCCAACCAGCTCTAGAAGTTGTTAGAATCATCAAAAAAACAGAAAAACCAGTTAGAGCAAAAAATATTGATTTTAAAAACATATTTTTAATATTTAGGAATAAGTTTAAGAGCATGGGTATGATAAAAAGCAAAAATCCAGCCATTTGGTTATACCAAAAAAATGACCCAGAAAATGGCTTTCCAGAATTTAGATCTCCATCGACTACAAAACTAAAATAATTTGTTAACAGGACAGCAAGCGATACGATAACAATTCCACACAATAATACTTTCTGCGCATGCCCGTTTTTATTTACAAAATTGTAAATTGAAACAAACAACACAAAATAAGAAAAAAATCTTATAAATGACCAGACGCTTAGTCCGATTTCACGAGAGAAAAAAGTAGAAATCAAAAACCACGTCACAAAAAACAATAAAACGAACGATAAATATCTTGGGATTTTAATACTTTTATTCTTGAGAAGCATAATTGCAAGCAAAGCACTGCTAAAAATAGAAAGTAGGATAGAGGAGTAACTAGTCCCAATTAAAACTTCCCGAAGAGAAAATAAAAAAAATGATGAAAGTAAAATTATTAAGCCTAAAAAAAGGTAAAATTTACTACGATTAAACATTTAATTTGCGGAAGTCACTATTACCTTACGTTAAACTAAAACAAAAAAAGAGCCAATGGGCTCTTTTCAACAATAAAACACGATCACTTTTATGGACAAGTAATTGTGTCGCTTGTAAACACTGAAAGTACATTATTAGGAGACACCTCTCCATCGTTGACCAGCTTATCTTTGTTAGCAGCAGATTCCAAGTAGGTACAAATTTTGTACGCTCCATCGGTTGTACCAGTACCGGCTTTAAAATAATAATACGCATTGCTATTTGCCGTACTCCCTGAACTGTTCGCTACCATTGTACTTCTGTTTACAGGGTCAACTGGAACAACATTTACATAAGGACATAAATTTACACTTGCACCATTACCAAGTGCTAAAGAAAGCCAACCTGTTCCACATGAGCTCTTAGCAGTAGTAGCTCCAGAAGAATTTTCACTTCTCATTGTAATAGCACCTCTATTATCGTTCAAGTATTGTTCAACGATTGATTGAAGCGTTGCCATATCTTTAATTCTTTGTGTATCTCTTGCTTTTCTTT
>Ga0155353_110_pt3 | contig 1387 bp, 3 predicted proteins | sample RifCSPhighO2_02_FD_106321 | JGI IMG/M metagenome (GOLD analysis project Ga0155353, IMG submission 106321) | Candidatus Blackburnbacteria bacterium RIFCSPHIGHO2_02_FULL_39_13
CTTTGGACCATTTTTATTGATTAGTGCTTGGATTACTTTTTTCTTTGGAGATATGATCTTGGGGTGGTATTTAGTATACAATTAAGACATGGCAATATTTTCAAAAGACTTCAAAATGACCAAGATCGAATCGCGAGTTGTTATTGTCACTCTTTTGGTAATCGGCTTGCTTTCGTTTTTCAATTTAAGGAATGCAGAGGTGTTGGCTCGTGATATCCAACGAAAGAACGATCTTAAACATGTTGCAACGGCATTGGGTGAATTTTTCAAAAAATATGGGGAATACCCCCAGGCACTTGATGGGAAAATGGTTGCTTGTGGAACCCCGCCCGATTTGAAGCCTTGCCGTTGGGCAGCTGATAAAATCGAGGGGATTATGGATCTAATTCCTCAAGATCCGCTTGCCTCCTCAAAAGAGTATTCATACCTTTACTTTTCTAATTCTCGCGAGTTTCAACTTTTTGCGCATCTTGAAAGAAAACAAGATGAAGAATACAATGAAAGTGTTGCTCAAAGAAAACTTAACTGCGGGAAGGTGGAGTGTAATTTTGGAGTAGTTAATGGAAACATTCCACTTGACCGGGAGTTATCGGTTTTTAAAGTAAACGAGGCAACAAAAAGTAGCCTGCTAAATGAATAGCCAAAAAGCTTTCACTTTTATTGAGTTAATTGTTGTTGTTAGTATAATTGCAATAATTTCTGCGATGGGCATTGTAGGCTATCCAATATATCTAAAAAGAGCGCGCGATGTTCAACGAAAAAACGATTTAAAACAATACCAAGTTGCTCTTAATAGCTTTGCAAACTCCAACAGCATGCTATATCCAGCTTCGACAACAACTTCCTCTATCTCATCTTTTTGCAGCAGTTATTTAACAAATTATATTCAGGGTTGTTTTCAGGATATCTTTAATTTAAGGGATTCCTCTTTTGATTATAATTATCAAGCGCAAAGTGGAAGTGGCGGAGGGACAACGGGTAGTGCTGAGGCAACGAAATGGGTTCTTTGGGCAAAACTAGAAGTAGGCAGTAAATATTGGGTTGTTTGCTCGAACGGAAAAGTTGGAGAAAAGGCATCTACTGGCCTTATTGTTACTGGGGCAAATTGCCCCTTGTAGTAAAATGAGAAAAAAAGCAAAAGGATTTACATTGATAGAACTAATGATAGTGATTTCCATAATCGGGATGTTGGCAGGGCTATCAACAATTGGTTACCAGGGTGCTCGTGCTTCGTCTCGCGATGCACGAAGAAAAGCGGACATTGAAGACTTAAGAACAGCTTTGGAAATTTATCGGTCTGATTGTGGAAGTTACCCGGCTACACTTCCTACGGCAGGAGATGCTTTGGTCGGTACTTCAGCTACTGGTACTTGCTTAACAAGTAATA